>Ga0222718_10003447_pt1 | contig 13583 bp, 17 predicted proteins | sample C33_27DmetaG_FD_165045 | JGI IMG/M metagenome (GOLD analysis project Ga0222718, IMG submission 165045) | Estuarine water microbial communities from San Francisco Bay, California, United States - C33_27D | ecosystem: Environmental > Aquatic > Marine > Unclassified | place: USA: California... | reverse complement strand
CAGGTGCCGGCATGGATACTGGTATTGCTAGTGATCATTTGGATCTTACTATAGGACTACAACAATGACAAAAGTGTTTGACGCAACAAAATTTAGGAAAAGTATAACAAAATCAATACAAGGGTTAGGAATAGGATTCAGTGATCCCACAGATTGGATCTCAACAGGCAACTATGCTCTCAACTATTTGATGACCAGTGATTTCAACAAAGGAATCCCATTGGGTAAAGTGACGGTGCTCGCAGGAGAATCAGGTGCGGGAAAATCATACATAGCGTCAGGAAACATAATCAAGAACGCACAGGCACAGGGCATATTCGTGATATTGATAGACACAGAAAACGCACTTGATGAGACATGGTTACAGGCACTGGGCGTTGACACGTCGGAAGAAAAACTCCTAAAACTGAGCATGTCAATGGTGGATGACGTGGCGAAGACCATATCCGAATTCATGAAAGGCTACAAGGAGCAACACGCTGACAACAAGGAAGGCGCTCCCAAAGTTCTTTTCGTGATAGACAGTCTGGGCATGATGCTGACACCAACAGATGTTAACCAATTTGAAGCAGGTGACATGAAAGGCGACCTGGGTAGAAAACCAAAGGCACTGACAGCACTCGTGAGGAATTGTGTAAACATGTTTGGTAGTTGGAATGTTGGATTGATAGCGACCAACCACACATACGCATCACAGGACATGTTTGATCCAGATGACAAGATATCAGGCGGACAGGGATTCATATACGCCAGTTCCATAGTGATAGCGATGAAGAAACTGAAGCTCAAGGAAGACGAAAAGGGCAACAAGATATCCGAAGTAAGGGGAATTAGGGCGGCTTGTAAGGTCATGAAGACCAGATATGCCAAACCTTTCGAAGGCGTTCAGGTCAAGATCCCTTACGACACGGGCATGGATCCATACAGTGGATTAGTGGACCTGTTCGAGAAGAAGGGCTTACTGGTACAGACCGGAAACAGGTTGAAATACGTAGACCCGCAGGGTAAGGAACACATAGACTTCAGGAAAGCGTGGACCGGTGATAAATTAGACATGATAATGGCGAACTTCAAAGAAAGCACTGATCACAAAGTGGAAAGTGTAGAAGAGGCACCAAAGTCAAAAGCGAAGAAAACAGAAATTATAGAAGAGGACGACGCAGAATAATGATTGATTTCACACACGAAGACATCGAGCGTTTATGGAACTCCATATCACACTACGTACCAGAAAGATCAAAACTGGACGCGGCAATTGACTTCATCAAGAGCTTAGAGGACATTGGTGTAGAAACCGATGAAATTAAAGCATCGGGTGAATTTGATCCAAAACTCGAAGAGGCCATCAATACCGTGTTTGAAGATGACGAAGAAGAATCAGACGGATACGGAGAAGATGATTAATTGGTACAGTGAAGTAAGCAGGAGCCTAGCAAAGATACCAGACTGTGTAGCATACTTTGACAAGGAACTGTTGGAAGCCAGGAAACAGTGCAAGATCTACGGAAACCTCGAGCGAGCATCGGCGGCACTTCCGGGAATAGTGGAAGAGAGATTCAGCCAGTTACAACAACTAGAGGCTATATTAGAATACCTAAACATAGAACTGAGAAGACTGAGATCAAAGACATTCCGCAAATTCCTAGAGAACTACAACAGGGCACTGTCCAGCCGAGACGCAGAGAAGTACGTCGACGGTGAAGATGACGTAGTCGACTTAACCAAAATTGTAAACGACTTCGCACTGCTAAGGAACCAATGGTTGGGCATCACAAAAGGCCTTGATCAGAAGCAATGGCAGATAACCAACATCGTCAAACTGAGAGTTGCGGGAATGGAAGATGCCGACATCAAATAGGATCATACTCACAGACGTAGACGGAGTACTGCTGGAATGGGAACACCATTTTACCAAATGGATGTTATCAAAAGGATACCAACTCCAACCCAACACGCAGACCGAATACAACATGCACATAAGGTTTGGCAAGGAACCCGATATAGTCAAAAATCGAATCAGAGAATTTAACTGCTCGGCATGGATGGCGACACAGGACCCGATGCCTGATTCTGTGCAGTGGGTAAAACTCTTGCACGCCGAAGGTTGGACTTTCGTGCCTATAACTAGCCAAACTTCTGATTTACCAGCACAAGCGTTGCGGAAAAGACGGTTAGCAGAGCTCTTTGGCGACCATGTGTTTAGTAACTATTTCATACTGGAAACCGGTGCTGATAAGGACCCAGTGCTAAAAGAATTCCGAGACACCGGACTCTACTGGGTAGAGGACAAATGGGCCAACGCTTTAACAGGGCTGAAATACGGATTAAAATCAATTATAATAAATCATGACTATAACAGAGAATTTTCTCATCCAGGAATTACCAGAGTAAATACCTGGAAAGATATTCATGAACTCACCAAAAACAAAAAATAACTTTTGTATTAGACCATTCACCTCGTTAGAAATATTTACAAGAGGATCTATAAAATCTTGTTGTAGAATCAGGCCGGAAAAAACAAATTTCAAAGGAATAACAAATTTCACCGTAAAAACAGGAATCAAAAAGTTTTGGAAAAGTGAGTACAGAAAATATCTAAAACATAAATTTCTCGCAAATGAAAGACCTAAAGAATGTATAGACTGTTGGCAACAAGAGGATCGTGGTTCCACTAGTCATAGAATGCGGGGTAATGAAGACCAAAGAATTATTTTCCAAAACAAAAATACTGAAAAATACTTAAGACAACTCGGCAAATGGGAACTAGACTTTCCCCAAGACGTTACAGTATCTATCACTAATTTATGCAATTTGAAATGTCAAATGTGTGATGGTGTGCATAGCTCTACTCTGTTACAAGAAAATCATAAATTAGGTTTAGAACAAAACATTCGACAAAAAGACCTAACGTGGTCAGACAAAGATAAGATTAACACAATTGAGGAGTTAATTCATAATAAATTGAAAACATTATACCTCCTTGGGGGTGAACCATTAATGGTGCCTGAAATTTTATTTCTCCTTGAAAAACTTTCTGTGGATAAAATTGTGACGGACAATCTACAATTAAACATAGTCACAAACGGTACAATCTGTAATGATAAAATTATAAATTTGTTAGGAAAATTTAAAAAAGTAAAATTAGTGTTGAGCATTGACTCTACAGGCAAGTGCAACGAATACATAAGATTTCCTAGTAAATGGTCAACGATAGAATCAAATGTTCTAAAATTCAAATCTTTAGAAAATGTCACACTATACATCAACTCAGTAGTACAAAATATAAATCTTTTGAATCTGCAAGACAATATAAATTTTGCTTACGAACATGGCATACATCTTAACTTCTCCATTCTAGATAGACCAGAATACCTTCAATTTGATAATTTACCAAAAACTCTCCTGCAGTTAGCGTTGAATCGATTATCAAAAATTGAGGATAAAAAACTAATTCATACTACAAATTGTAAAAACTTTGTGGATATATTATCACAAAAAGTTTCTAAAGAGCATGTGGTGGATATAGACAATTATGATAAGTTTAAATCTATAATCCAAATTCGGGACGCTCATAGAAAAATAAGTATAAACGATTACATACCAGAATTAGGAAAAGCAATAGAAAAACAATGAAAGTATACGTAGGGTGGGATTCGAGAGAGGACATCGCATATCAAGTGTGCGAGCATTCTATCAAGCGCAGAGATCCTGGTGCTGAAGTATTTCCTCTCAAGCAGAGCCAGATGCGACAGCAGGGCATCTATACCAGAGACATTGACAAACTGGCCACAACAGAATTCACATTCACGAGATTTTTCGTGCCTTATCTCAACAACTACAAGGGGTGGGCAGTGTTCTGTGACTGTGATTTCCTATGGAAGGTGCCTGCGAAAGAGCTGGAACAGTACTGTGATGACAGTAAAGCAGTGGTATGCGTACAGCATGATTACACACCCGAGGATGGATCTATAAAGATGGATGGACAGATACAGACAGCCTACCCAAGGAAAAATTGGAGTAGCATGGTGTTGTGGAACTGCGGACATGAGAAGAACAAGATACTGACCCCCGAGTTCCTAAACAAGCAAACACCAAAGTTCCTACACCGGTTCAGTTGGTTGGAAGATTCAGAGATAGGTTCTCTGCCACACGAGTATAATTGGTTGGTGGGATGGTACAAGGAACCAAAAGATGGCAATCCAAAGATACTGCACTACACCGAAGGCGGTCCTTGGTTTGACGGTTATCGTGATTGCGAATACGCTGACGAGTGGAAGAAGGAAGTAATCAATCTTTTTAGTGCTTAAAATAGATTTTATCTACTTGTTCATTATTGTGGTCCGCAATAATCTCACTATTTGAAAAGCCTATTGAACTCATATAAACATCCATATCATGCTCTGTAGGCATTTCAGGAAATTGTTGATTCTTGTATAGATTGACTTCCTGTATCACATACTGTGCTCTTTTGAAAATATTTGGTGCTCCCTGCATAATCATTATCTCTGCTCCCTGCACATCTTGTTTGATCAAATCAAATTGTGAATCCTTACCTACCACTTGATCTAAAGTCTGCATTTGTCTGATTTCGTAATCCTTGAAGATCCCGAACAAAGTTGAGCCTTTGGTGTAGGTAACTTTTTTCTTATTACCTTTCATTATTTCTCTCAAATGCATTTTTACTTCTCTGTTAGCATCACCCAACACTGCGATATGATAACTGGGAGTTACCTTTTTTAATTTCTTTTCATGTTTTGAACCAGCCTCAATACAGGTGTATTCTGCGTCAGGCCAGATGGCTTTTACATTAAGAGTCCAAAAACCGTTCCAGGCGCCTATGTCTAGAATAGATTTTGGCATGAAGTTCTTTTCTTTTTTAAGTTTTTTCAAATATTCGTACATCATGCTCTATAATAAACAATATCGGGCCAGGTTTTTATCAATATTCTAAAACCCAAATTTTTGAGGTGCTTTTCAATTTCTAGATTACTACTGCCATATCTTTTGCTGTTGTTGTTAAGTTCTATCATTATGTATTGAATAGTTTCTATAGTTTTTTCTGCTCCTTTTAAAACTTCCATTTCCAGTCCTTCAACATCTATTTTCAAAAGATCGATATTTTTTAAATCCATGGAATCAATAGTGGCAATTGCCACATCGCCTTTTTCCATCAATACTCTGGTATTTTGTGAGGCAACATCGTCACTTAATTTTATAAAACCAATTTCATTACCTATTGCTTTATTATAAAGTTTTACGTGGTTAAATGGTGCTAAATTTCTGTGCAGACATTCGAAGTGTGTCTTGTTCGGTTCAAAACACTTTATCTCTTTAGAGTACTTCTGCATGGCTAGGCTCCATGTCCCACACCAGGCACCCACGTCTACTATTGTCTTAAATTTTTTGTTCTGTGAATCACACCATTTTATAAATTGGTTTAGACACTTGTCCTGCATATGAGGTTCACCTTTCTTCCTCCATTCTTCAATCTGCGCATCCGTAGAAGGTACCCATAATCCTTTAGATAATTTTTCTATCTTCATAATAATTCCTTATCCATTAGTGCCTCTACAGCCGTGCCATTAGCAAACTCTTCAGGGGTGAACTGTTGGTATGCTAAACTGTACAACCAAGGTTCAGGACCACCGTAGTAGGGATTCTCAATATCAGACAGTTCGATGTTGCCAACATCTGTGGCGAAACTCTTTTCATGACAGAAAACAGGTACGCCTTCACACACGGCCTCCACCGCCGCTATACTACAACTTGTGACAACACACCAAGCATCCTTAAGGTCCTCGGATAGGGGTACCTTGGCCTCACTTGGTCCTGATGTACCCCTGCCCCTAGGCTTGTGTCGAAGTCGGATTGGTCTGTCTGTATACCTCTTTATCTGTTCAATAGTATCTCTAGTCCAGTTTGGATTGCCTAGATAATCGTGGATGCCAGACGAGCTAGGACATACTAAAACATATTTGCCAGCGAACGTTGGTGCCTTGATCTTTATCCCAAACTTATCAAATCTGTCTGATTTGCAGTTCTTGATGTAGGGAACGTGTATGGAGTTCTTAGAAATCCTCCAATAATGATTGTTTGGACGCAGATTGTTATTGTCAAACCTACCAAAGTACGGGGTGTCCGTGAACCAATACTGATGATTTCGTGCTTCTAGTTTTTTCACCATCTCTCTGTTGTTGTTGACGAATCCCCAAAACATGGAATTGCTGACCGGTTCCGTTTCTTTGGCATTATCTAGTGTCTGTGTCTGATCTGGCCAAGACTTCACTACACCATCGAATACTTCCCAGGCCTTGCTATTTTTGTTATTAAACGGTGCGTAGATTGTTAGCATCTATAAATTCCTTTAACTGCTCGGCCCATCGACTATGTCCTGTTGCGGAAGGATGAGGATCACTAGGACTCACTATGAGATTGTGTGCCATTACAAAATCAAAATGGCTGTGTTCTATCTTAAAGAATCTTTTGTAATCAATTAAATTTACAAAAGTTTTAAGATCATTATTACTACACTGAATAGGGTTAGGCAAGGCATTGTACATCACGTATGGTATCCCATTCAGTTTAAAAAAATTCTGTAGGTCAACGACATGATCAAGGAACCGCATCTGTCCCTGCTGATCGACATCCCAACCTTTTTGGGCGCCAATAAACCTGAGGTTATCACCGGTCTTCCATGTCCTCCAAGTGGACTCCATGTTTGGAATACGGCCTTTCTTCCACCCGTCGTTGGTTAGATAATCATGCCTGTGTGTACTGGACCATCCTATGACCGCAAACACATCTTTGCTATCGTTCTGATGGAACCAAAGTTTTGTGGTAAAACTGATCCTATCGTTACCACGACCTCCCATGGCCAAATTATCCAGTTGTGAACCATAACAATCTGATAAAATTTTTGACACAAAAGTATCGACTCCGTCCTTTGGACGCTCTGTTAGGAAACTACAACCGTTGGAAAATAATAGCATTGTAAGTTATTTTACAGTATAATTATTCATATGCCAACGGTTAAGAACATAGATTCTATAAAATATTTCCTCAATAGATTCCCCACAATAGACAATGGGTACCACTACTCTGTTGAATATCATGAGGACGCGCTTAACAGTTTTAGTTCATTACCAACCTTTGTGGCAGAATTTTTTGACTGCAGGACCCACTCCTGTCCTTTGCTAATAACAAATGAAGATCACATGATCACAGAACATGTATGGAATCTTACACATGCGAGGAAACACAAACCCAACAAGACACACCGCTTATGGAGTGATTGGGCAGAAAACATGAAGGTTGATCTACCACCAGTAACAAAATATTTCAATGAGACTTACACTTATGTGTGGTTACCGATCGACGAAGAAAGCGCCAACAACCCATGGCACGTGTGGATAGACATGGTATCCAAATTTCGACTGATAGAAAAGAGATGGTCGACAAATTTCGCAAAATACATTTTCGTTCTCTCCAACCCTAGTCAGTACTTTGATCGTGTGGTCAAAGAATTTTTTCCTGAACTGAGGTACATGGTGATCCCCAAAGATGAAGTGTGGCAGTTCAAACACCTCATCGTTCCCAGCATGAGTAATCACAACGACGGCGTTATAGCCCCGGGTGTTGCTCCATGGATCAGGGTTCTAAAAAACTTATTGAACGTGGCGAGTGAAAAGAAACGTAAGATTTTTATTTCTCGAGATGATGCCAGATCCAGGAGACTTATTAACTCAGAAAAATTATTAATGGCTCTACAAGGATGGGAAACTATTGTGCTAGATAAAATGCCAATAAAGGAACAAGTCAAATGTTTCGCCGAAGCATCGCATGTGATATCAACTCACGGTGCCGGATTAGTCAATCTTTTATGGTGTGAAAATGGGACGAGGGTCGTAGAAATACAAGACATAAAAAGGATAGATAAGAAAGTTTATCCTGTTTTATCTTACCACCTAGGCCTAGATCATAAAGTGCATGTGGCCAAGACAATACCGATTGAGCTACGAGGTCCCAAACCCAAAGGAACAAAAAAATGGCAAATGGTGGATTTTGAAATCAACATTCCTGATCTAGTGAGACATTTAAATTAAGTACATATCATGCTGTCAATATTACAAAAAAAACCAACAATCTACAAAGACCCGTATCCGCACTTTGTCATAGAAGATGCTTTGCCAGATGATCTTTACGATCATTTGGAAAGAGAATGGCCTAAAGAACAATTATTAAGGACACAACCTTTTGACAAAGGAATATGTTATAGACTGAAGGCTGACGAAATGCTAAAAGAATCGGTTGTTCCTCACGTATGGAAGGAATTCGCAGAATATCATACATCGGTCGGATTCTTCAACGAGGTAAAAGATATTTTTGGTGACATTATCCCAGAAATACCCAACATAGAAAAGACACTGAGTGCCCGTGGGTGGGACAAAGGAAATGATATCATAGGTACAGACTGCCAAGCGGTGATGCATAAGCCTATCGATTACAGTTCACGCACACCTCACATAGACAACCCGAGGGAAATTTATGCCGGTCTGTTATACATGCCCTACCCTGATGATAACAGCACAGGAGGAGAATTCCAGATACACCAAGCAGAGGGAGTAATTAAGGAAGTTAACAAGTCGGGGGGTAGAGAAGTGTCCGCATACAACCAGGGCAAGGTAGTGAAATCTGTTCCTTACAAACGTAACACATTTGTGATGTTCTGTAACAACTCGAGTAGATCGGTGCATAGCGTTTCACCTCGCGTTGGCGCCACCCTGCATAGGAGGAGTGTGAACATTATAGCAGAATTCAACAAGGTGTCTAATAGGTCAATGTTCAAAGTAAAAGAATTTAGGAAATGAACATAGCAGGTATACACACCACGAAACCACGAACACAACGATACGTTGATGCTTTCGTCAAAGGTACACCAGGGCCTTCAAAGATATATCATTTCAGAGAACTTAACACACTGCCCGATGAAAGTTTGACAATGTATGGCATACTCGCAGGTTCTGGGGAGGTATACAAATGGTGTCAGAAAGAAAAAAGAGATTTCTATTTTATGGATCACGGATACTTCACAAACGCACATGACAGTCCTCACTGGCTACGAATAACCAAAAACAAACACTGTCAAAATACTATGAGAGAGGTACCCGTCGACAGGTATGAAAAATACTTCAAACAAAATATTAAGCCATGGACAAAAACTGGAAAGAAGATACTGGTGTTGCCTCCAACCAACGCTGTGGCAAATTTTTTTGGTCAAGAGGACTGGCTTGCCAATACCTTAAAGACATTAAAAAAGAACACCGATCGTGAAATTGATGTGCGCGAGAAACCCTATAACCCTACGATTGAGATAGACCACGTGGGCGCCACTATAAAGGTAGACAAACCCACAAAACACCAAGGTAATATAAATTGGGTAGACTATTATGCCACAGTCACATATAACTCCAACACAATGGTGGCCAGTCTGGCAAATGGCGTTCCTGTTTTCTGTGATGCAATAAACAGTGCGGCGGCACCCATATCAGAAACGGATTTTTCAAAGATAGAAACACCTAAATACGGAGACAGGATTGCATTATTTTCAAGTCTAGCGTATAATAACTGGAGCCTAAAAGAGATGGCAGACGGCACGGCGTGGAGAATGTTGAATGAAAGTTGAAATATTTAGAAGAACAGTGAAAGATCGTAGACGTGGTAACAGTTACGAACTTCTTTATCATCTCAAAGAAGGCATAGAAGCCGCTGGAGATGAAGCAATCATTGTCAATGAAAATAGGACAGGTCCCACCGTAGAGGGAGAAATGATTCCCACAGCACCCATGGCGGCCATGTTTGGTTATGGCGGTGATAGGCAAATGCACCACACCAAGGGTAGGCGTAGGGAATTAGCCAATAACTGTAGAGCAAAAAATATACCTTTGATCACTTTTGACGGAGGACTTTTATCCAGCTTTGGCAATGTGTCTACTTCCCCGGATCACCATTTCAGGGTTTCTTTATACACACCAATGAATGATGGAGATTTCCTTTCCGACAACAGCCCAAGTGATCGTTGGGAGATGATGAAAAATAAATTTAAGGTACGTCACGAACCATGGAGGAAATCAGAACAAGGAGATCCCATAGTTTTTGTCCTACAACCCAAGGACAACTGGAGCATGAACGAGCTTGATCCAATAGCGTGGTTCAATGGGGTATATGAAAAAATCCGGCCCGCCACAGACCGGCCTTTCATAGTTAGGCCGCATCCAAATCACGTGGCCAGCATAGTTGAAAGGAGGAGCGAACTGCCAGAGGACATCGAACTACAATACACGCAGAAGCACTTTGGCGGTGATGAGAAAAAGCACTATAGATTCAACTTCCAGGAGGTTATAACTAACTGCCATGCTGTTGTTACTCACAATTCTACTGCCAGTGTTGACTCTTGCGTTCGTGGAATACCTACCTTTTGTACCTCAGATCTTGCACTTTGTTGGCCTGTAGCCAACAAGGACCTCAACAACATAGAGACTCCAGAACGTCCGGACAGGACACAGTGGCTCAATGACCTTGGTTACAAGATGTGGAGCATCCAGGAAATCCGTGATGGCACCGTGTACAAAAGATTCAAACAGAGGCTAGGACTACAATGACCTCGTTGACCGTAATAACAACGTTCCCTCCCAACAGATGGACTGCATACGCCAAGAGGATGTTGGAGAGTCATATCGAGTTTTGGCCCAACGATGTTGAGTTGCACGCCTACTACGAGGGTGTACAACCCGATCTAGAAAACAAAAAAATAAGATTTATTGACATAGAAGCAGTAAATCCGGAATTGGTCAGTTTCAAAGAACGTCACAAACATGATCCTGTGGCAAACGGAGAGACAACAGAAGTACCGGGGGGTGTGCGTAGAGATCCAAACGCAGGATCCAATGACAGAGGCAAGGGATCATACCTATGGGACGCGGTGAGATTCTCACACAAGACTTTCGCTGTGGACCATGCGATCAAAAATAGCAAAACGGATTATGTTCTATGGTTGGACGCTGACACATATACATTCAGGAACATATCTAAACAATTTGTTACAGATCTTTTGCCAATGGATAAAATGGTGAACTTCCTAGGAAGGGGAGACAAATATCCTGAGTGTGGATGGGTTTGTTACAACACCCGACATTCAAAAATCAATGAATTCATGCGGTACTGGACGGACATGTACAACAACGACACCATCTTCAAAGAATTCGAGTGGCACGACAGTTATCTGTTCTGGCAATGCTTGAAAAGGATAGCGCCCAACGAAGGCGTTGACATAGGCAAAGGTGCGGGTGTGAAGGGACATCACGTGTTCATAAACAGTGTGCTTGGTGGTTACATAGATCACATGAAGGGCAAAAGGAAAGTGTTGGGCAAGAGTTCTAAGAGTGATCTGCGTGGCAATCGCGAAGAAGACTACTGGAAGAATGTCGAGAACTATGATCCATTTGGCGGAGTTCAGTTTGATCCAAAACAGGCCGATGACATCATCAGTAAGGTGGCCAAGGGAAAACAAGGAAATTAATGAGACTGGAAGTTTGGACAGAGCACGGGCCGCTGAACTCCAAGCCCATATTCGATGCGTTCATAAAGAGCCTGCGTGATGCGGGGGACCAAGTCTATCTAAACAGATCAGCCAACGCAGACGTGGCTGTGATATGGAGTGTGCTGTGGCGTGGCCGGATGCAGGGATACAAAAAGATATGGGACGAGTATAGAGCAAAAGGCAAACCCGTGATCGTGATAGAAGTGGGGGGACTGCGGAGGAACCAGAGTTTCAAGATAGGAATCAATGGCATAAATCGTGATGCCGATTTTGCCAATCAGGAGTTTGACGACAAGAGGTGGCCACTGTTCAAACACACACTACAGCCGTGGAATCCGTCCGGAGAACTGATCGTTATATGTGGACAGCACGACGCTTCTGAACAATGGCGAGGAATGCCCAAGATGGAGAACTGGATCAAACAACAGATAACCGAGATCAGGAAGTACACCACGCGTCCGATCTTGGTCAGACCGCATCCACGCAATCAGATATCTTTCAAAGAAGAGGATTTCGTAAATGTCAAGGTCAGGATGCCAAAACGTGACCATAGGACTTACGATGACACTGATTTCCGTGCTACCTTGGAGAGAACATGGGCGGTGGTCAACCATAGTTCAAATCCAGCGATGGAGGCGGTGATAAAAGGAATACCGGTTTTCGTGTCAGCATCAAGCCTGTGTCATGACGTGGGCAATACAGAGTTGCGTGACATAAACACACCCGCCATGCCAAACAGGATAAGTTGGGCGAACCAATTGGCGTACACCGAATGGTTCAAGGACGAGATCGAGCAGGGACTGCCATGGGCAAGGATCAAGGCAAGACTACAGGAAAGGTATTTGAAATGAAAGAAGTAAAGATAGGCAGGAAGAACGAGATACAACCCATAGAATGGGCGCCCTACCAGGGAGAAACTGTGATCGTGAACACCATAATCCGTAAAGGTCAAAGGATAAAAGAGACAGCATTCTACGAAGACAAGGTTAAGGCCGTGCCGCGCGGCAATGCCTACTGCATAGGAAACGGACCATCTAGGAAAGGGTTTGACCTGAATAAACTAAAAGCCACCGGTCAGACTTACGGATGTAATGCACTATACAGAGACTTCATGCCAGACTTCATATTCAGTGTTGACACGAAGATTACGGTCCAAATGTGTGAGGATGAAGTTGGATTGAAAACCATACACTACGCACCATCGCTGGAAGTCAACAGGAAACAGAACAGAGGCATGCTACATCTCATACCACACAATCCACACTGGATATCCGGTAATGCGGCATTCTGGACAGCGAGTGTTCATGGACACAGGAACATCTATCTCATAGGTTACGACTTCAGGGAATATGGCAAGGGCGAATTGAACAACATCTACCAAGGCACGGATTGCTACGGCGAGAGGAATGGCAATGACATATTCGAAGGTTGGCTATCAACATTCAGGAAGATGTTGAAGATGAGGCCTTACGTGAACTACACCATTGTTCATGACGATCCACCTAGTTTCCTGCACAACCTACAGACAGGCACGGACCTAGGCAACAGCAAGATTATAAGTTACAGTGAGTTTGAAAAGGTTCTAACACCTTGATAGGTCTAGACCGGCGAACTTAAATTTATTTTTCCAAGCGAAGAAGTTTTTGTTGTGGTTGCTGTAAGGATCTTTCAGCCAAGTCATCTGATACAGATGCACCATCTCATGTGCCAGTGTTTCAACGAAATCTTTCCAAGTGGGAAATTTACAGTGTAGTTCTATGTAGAAGTCCACGTCGATATGGTAAGGTATGACCCTCTGATCGAACTTACCTTTTGGTGTTTTCCTGTTGTCCCAATTGGCCACGCATCTACCCCAATCCTTGTGCAGTTTGCGAACACGCAACGGCACGGATGGTAATCTACTGTTGAATAAACCACGATTCAATGTCCTGAACCAATGATACAACTGCTCTTGTGTGGGCTTAAACCCTTTGGTGTTCTTGTATCT
>Ga0222718_10003444_pt1 | contig 13588 bp, 11 predicted proteins | sample C33_27DmetaG_FD_165045 | JGI IMG/M metagenome (GOLD analysis project Ga0222718, IMG submission 165045) | Estuarine water microbial communities from San Francisco Bay, California, United States - C33_27D | ecosystem: Environmental > Aquatic > Marine > Unclassified | place: USA: California... | reverse complement strand
GCCAGATTCTCGGACCAGCCATGCCGCCCTTGAATGTTCCACCGTCGCCCCACGGACGATCCAGCCGGACCATCCGAGATCCCTCCCAGTGGTTCAGCCAGCCAACCTCCAAGCAAGCGACCATCGGGTCCGGGTGACTGAGCCACCGCTGAAGCAACCGCCGAGACACCCGATCCTCGATCACCTCATCGTGGTCGATCGACATCAGCCAGTCCGGACCGCGACCACCGATCTGCAGCGACCCACCGAGAGCCATCGCCCGATTCCGCTCGTCCCGCTCATTCCAGTCGCCCTGCCAGACTTCGACAGCCACCCGGAAGTCCGGATTCACCCCGTAGGTGATCGTCCGAATCCAAGCCGCCACGACCGAAGCCACCTCGCGAGGACTGACCTCAGCCTCCGCGTCCAGACATGAGCGGAGCATATCTGCGTCGACCGGTGGCAGACTACCACCGAGGTGAACCCACGACTCGTGATTCAGAACCACGCCCGGATTCCCGGTGAGTAGCACCGCCACCCCGTCCAGAACCATCGAAGCCCGCCGGATCGACTGCCGCCAGAGGTGCAGATCTTGCGGAGTCGAGATCCGGACCCGCTGCACCGCCCCCACGGTCTGAACCGCCCCGGTCACCGACCGCCACTTCTCCAAATACGCCAGCCGGTTTCGCATCCCCCGCTGCCACTCCGGGAACAGCGAGTCGAAAGTCTGGTGACCCCGGTGAAGCACGAATGCATCCCACGCGATCGCCGACCGCCAGCCAGACTGCTCCACACGAGCGCAGAGGTCGTTGTCTTCGTAGCCCGCGACCGGGTATTGATCTGCGTCGAATAGACCGCGGAAGGATCCGCCCTCACGGATCGACAGGTCCAGAAAGCACTCCCGAGTCCAGAACATACAGAACCCGGACAGAAACTCCGCTGCGAGAACATCTCCGTCGAACTGACGCGCCCACGCCGAAGCGAAACCGTCGAGCCCGAGCTTCTCGATCCGGTCCTTCGGGTCGACCCGCTGATTCCCGCCGACAATATTGGTGACCGGCCCAACCTGACCGATCCGACCGTATGCCTCCACGGGCTTCCGAGGTCGACGACCGGCATCATCAGGAAGGTCGCCGAAGAATCCGATCTCGGTCGCATCGAACGCTGCAACGCACCGCTCGATCGCTCCCGGAGTCGGAATCAGGTCGTCATTCCAGATCGCAACGAACCGAGGAAGACCACCGAACTTCTGGATCTGCCACCGAGTCCCGATGTTGATCGCACCGCCGAATCCACGGAGACCGTCCTCCCGGTGCCAGCAGAGATCCACCCCGCGACCCTTCGCCAGACCCCGCATCTGAACACAAGCACCGATCACCGAGTCCGCGTCGGACTGGATCTTCGGATTCACCGACAGCAGAATCCGAGTCCGAGCCGGAGCAACCTCGACCAGCCGCTGCACGGTCGGGATCACCACGCCCGGAGTGGCCACGGTCGGAATGATGATCAGCAGATCAACCGACTCGTCGTCCACGAGCGGATCCATCGAACTGACAGGAAGGATTTCAGACAGCACCATTGAACACCTCGCCGCTCTTGGCGGTCTACGGGTGGGGAATCAGACCGAGTCGCCCCGCTCCGACAGATTCAAAGTCCAGTGGATCGGCCTCGCCGGAGAGCGAGCAAGCCGAACCCCGCGAACCAGATATTCGACTCCCGCCTCCGACACGAGGACATCCCCGATCTTCGGAGTCCAAGTCTCCGCGAAGTCAATCAGCGCGACATGGTCCGACCGAGCGTCCATTCCCTCAACCGCGCCGGACCACCGCTGAGCAGCATCCTCGATGATCGCTGGCCAACCCGAAACCACCTCTGACCAGATCGGCTGCGGAGCACCGCCCGATCCGATCACCCGAGCCCGAGCATGAGGTCTTGGACTCACCGCGAGAAACGCCGCAGAGAACTCGAACCGGTCGATCTGGTCGAACCGCTGAACAGACTGCGCGAACGAATCGATATCCATCGTCAGAGACTCGGAGACCGACGAACCGCTCAGAGAGCCGACGATCGTCACGACTCCGGTGGCTGGGTCCAACCCGTCGACATGGAAGATCTCCACCTCGACAACCGAAGCCCGAGGTGGCTGGCCAGACGGATTCCGAGTGGGCTGGACCACCGAGCCATTCAGAACGAAACCGGTCTGGCGCTGGATGGTGACGACTTCAGTGGCACAGGAGGTGATCATCCGCCAGATCTCCGAGACCGCCGCCGCCGCGGATTCCGCCGCGGAGTATCGGTGTCCGAACCATCCTCTTCGGTAGCATCCGGGGTTGCCGCCTCGACCGGATCGGCATCAGCATCGGAATCGTCCACCGGAGCCGGAGCCGGAGGTCGAGACAACTCGGTCACGGTCGCATGACCGAACCGAGCGACGACCGAATAGACGCAGCCCGGATATCGCCGAACCAGAATCACCCTCTTCCCGAGTGAACCGCTGAAGTCCGGTGGGACGATTGCGATCACGACTGGATCGGGAGCCGACTCCACGAGCGACGGAAGATCTGCGACCGGAGCCGAGATCACCGCGACTCCATCCTCACGGTCGAGGACTGCCTGATCGACCGGAGCCGATACCACCCGAGCGACGGACCACCGAGCCCTCTTCCGATCTGAGTCGGACGGATCGGTGAACACGACTCGATCTGACTCAATGAGAGCATCATTCGCCAGACGGCTGCTGCTTCCATCGAAGATCCCGATTCGGACTCGCATCACACCTCCAATAGAACGCGACTCACCCCGACTGTATCACGAGCCCGCTCAGACAGACCGACGAACCACGGTGAGACCACCGGTCGATGAATCCGGATCAACCAGATCTGCCAGAATCGACTGAGCCACGAGCGTGCCTCCATTCGAGCCCGGATCGAACGGATCTTTCCAGTCGATGCCAGTGACCACGAGCGAATCCAGACCAGCCGCCGAAAGCGCTCGATCGATCCGCGCATCGAACCTGCGAGCCTCCTTCGGTGCGTCCTCCGGAGTAGCCAGTCGAACCAGCCGAACAGACCACCCGAGCCTCTCCCCGGTGGTCAGGATTCGCATCCACCGCCGGAGCCAGTCGAACGGGTTTGCGGTCCCCGCCCGATCGGAGACATTCATGGAGACATAAAGGTGGGCGGTCTCCGAGCGAGACCGAAGCCGATCGAAGTCGAGCATCGACTCAAGAGCCAGATCGGCCACCGCCCGACTGCCCTTCGCCACGGTGCGGTCGAACACGAGCCAGTCCTCCGGAGCCGAAGCCGCCACCGAAGTGGCAACCGAATCACGCCCACGAGGAATGCCGAATCCCTGATCGCCGATGAGTAGCAAGAGGTTCATCGGACCATCCCCTTCGACACGAGCGTCTGGTGGGCACGATCGGTCCGGTCGTCGACCTCGACCGACTCAACCCACCGAGCCAGATCTGCCAGCCCGGAGTCGAGACCGATCGTCGGATTCCAGCCGAGATCCACGAGCCGTCCAGCATCCGCGAAACAGTGACGAACATCGCCGACCCGGTATGTGCCACGGATCTCAACACCGAGGTCTTCCCGACCGTAGACCCGGAGCAACGCCTCCGCCAGATCCCGAATCGAAGTCCGCTGACCGGTGCCGACATTGAACGCACCGATGGCTCCCTCCGAGTCGAGCAACGCAACCACGGCTGCAGCCACATCACGAACATCAATGAAGTCCCGACTCTGGTCGCCGTCCTCGTAGATGGTAGGAGCCCGACCGGATCGGATCTGAGACGAGAATATCGCCGCGACCCCGGTATAGGGATTCGAGACCGACTGCCGCGCCCCGTAGACATTGAAGAAACGAGCCACCGACCACGAGATCCCACGAGGACCGAACACGAGCCGAGTCAACTCCTCCTGCGACCGCTTCGTCTCAGCGTAGACCGAAGTGCAGACGAATGGAGTCTGCTCATTGGTGCCGACCGGAGTCCATCGGTGAGACGGGTTCGCGTGGTAGGGAAGCACCGCGTCCCACTTCCGTTTCGCCAGATCGGACTCGGATCGAATGACCCCCTTCCCGGTCCGCCTCATGCCCCCCGGAAGGATCCACTCGTATAGCCCCTCTCCGTAGCAGGACATCGAACCCGCGGTCACGACTCGTCTGATCCCGCCGATTTCCACGAGCGACTCGAACAGCGCTGCAGTCGCCGAAACATTCTCCGAGACATACCGCTCGATCTCATACGCGGACTGACCGACCCCGACGACCGCCGCAAGGTGAATCACCCGGTCGATCGGAGAGTCCAGATCCGAAGCCGCGTCGAACGCCGCCATCACGGAATCACGATCTGCGATGTTCCCCTTCACCCGGATCACGCGCCGATCCAGATAGCTGGGCCACCGCCCCTCCGGGTGGACCTGCTCGTCCAGCGCGTCCAGCGCGACCACGATCTCGCCGCGAGCGAGTAGCCGATCGGCTACATGAGAACCGATGAAGCCAGCGCCACCGGTGATGAGAACTGCCATTGGAACCTCCGCGCCACGATGTAGCGCGAACCGTTCCGATCGTTATGGCACATCGAAGGAAACACCGATCTCACGAGACCGAGTGATCACCGACCGGAGAGCGGTCTTCCGATTCTTACCGGACCGCTCCGCGACATACACCCGCGCAAGATGCGAGTCGAACTCGCCTCCAGCCAGCGCCTGAACCAGATCGTCGACCGAGCCGTCCAGAACTGACTCGATGACTGCCTCCACTGGATGGGCCTGAGCCGGTTCCGCTGGGACCACCTCTTCGACCGGAGTCGGAGCCGGAGTCGGAGCCGGAGCCGGAGCCGGAGCCGGAGCCGGAGTCGGAGTCGGAGTCCAAGCTGGATGGCTCACACGACGAAAGCCCTTCCGCTCTGCCACGCGAGCGAGCGTCTCGGTTCGACAGACCACCACGGCCACGCCGGAATGGATCTGGACCGGTGCGTTCTCGACCGCGCACCGAAGCATGGGTCGGTCATTCGGTCTGGCTGGCTTTTCGAGTCGGATCAACGGAGCCTCCGCGTCAGTATGTCGACCGAGCGAACGCCCGACGATACCGGTTCAGAATGCGCTGGGCGAGTGGTGGAACCATCGACCCGTCCAGCTTGTAGGAATAGGTCGACACCCGCTCCGACTCGAAGCCGGAATGGCCACCGTGGTTGAATGCCTGCACCGCTACCAGCGTGGCAGCATGAGACAGATCTGCCGGAACCGAAGCGAACCCAGCGGTGTAAGTGATCTCCACCTGCTCCCGCCCGATCGGGAAATAGGCCCCATCAGCGGTGAGCCGAAGCGAACCACTCGAAGCGACAGCATATTCAGTCGCAGTCGGAATCGAAGCGCCGATGGTCAGAGCCACGACCGACACGACTGGCCGATACCGGAGACCGATCTCCCGCTGGCCTGCGAACTCGACATCGATCGCCTCCGAGTAAGTAGCAACCGACTCGGATGGGAGATCAATCTCTTCGAGGATCAGCGAGTCCGCCACCGCCACGAGCGTATCGATCAACGCATCGGATCTGGTGACCCCGGTCGGGATCCCGAGAACGGACTTGACCGCTGCCCGAGAGGTGAGAGACATGGATCAGCCCGCCACCGACCGACGAACCGCCCGCCGAGTCGAGGTGCGCTTGGGCTTCGGTGGATCCTCCGGAGTGGCCTCGACAGCCGGTGCCGAAGTCGCCGAACCAGACTCAATCCAGAGATCGGTCACATCAGTCCATCCGAGCTTCGTGAACCGAGCGATGAAACCCGGAGACCGAGAGAACACCGTCGCCGCCCGAACCCCGTCCGGGTGAACCGCCGCCACGGAGGTCTGCGTATCGTCGTAACCGACAAGCAAGAACGGAAGATCCGCCGAACGATCGGTCCGCCGGAGAACCCGATGACCATCCATCACGAGCGAGCGGAAGTGGAGATCTGAACCAGACATGAACACCCCGAAGCAACGAACGCCCCGCCCCGGATAGGGACGGAGCGCCGAAAGGAAGGTGGGCGAATCGGAGAGCGATTCACCCGCTGAGAGATCAGACCGAGATCCCGGTCACGAGAGAGCCACCGAGAGTGTTCGCGAACACCAACGCGCCGTCCCAGAACATATCGAACTGGTCGAACTGCGAGTCGGTCTTCGCGAGCGGCATCACGGTGGTCGGAGTCAACTCCTCCCAGTAGACATGGCGCTTGTTCACGACCGCGAGCGCCGTCGAGCTTCCGCCGGTGAACTGAGTGATCGTGCCGTCGACACCGTACTGCAGCGTATTCGGCATGGCGGTCGAGACGACCATCGGAATCCCGTCGTAGGTGCGGACACGGAAACCCGCCGCGATCTCGACCACATCGTTGAACTGCTGCTGAGCCTGAAGCTGGGCATTCAGCGCCCGGAGACCAGCGAAGGATCCGACGATCACGAGATCGGACCGAACAGCCGAGCCCTTCACGCGGTCGATCGCGTCGTCCAGCGAAGCCAGCGTGAGCGAGGTGCCAGCCGAAGCGGTGGTGAGAGAGACCACCTGACCGGAGACATCGTTCACGAGCGTCAGGAGCCCGTCGATCTGGTTCGCATCCGCGCCGGAGTCGCCGATCACAGCAGCGTCCTCAAGTGCGTTCGCGAAGTCCTCGGCCTTGCCGGTGATTTCCTGCGCGAGCGTATCCCCGTAGGAGCGACCGATGGCCTGCATCTTCCGGGTGACCTTCCCACGAGTAGCCAGCGTCTTGTACTGGAAGCTGGACTGAGCGTAGGAACCGGTCTCCTCGGTGAGCGAGTCGGTATCAGCGACCCACGCGCCACCATTGGCTCCGGCGGTCCGGCGGTTGATGTACGCCTTGTCGCCCTGACCCGGACGGCGGTCGAGGACGGACTGCAGACCGAACTCACGGAGAGTCAGCATCTGCACGGTGCGGTTGATGAAGGTCTGGATCAGCACCGAGCCAGCGCCGGACACATTGATCGCACGCTCGAATGCCTCTCGGCGAGCAGGATCGAAGGAGCCCATCCACTGCGGGGAACGGTACTGCGGATCAGAGGAACGAGGCATCGAAGTCTCCCTCACGCCCAGTGGGCGGGGTTGGGGTTGCCGAGGATGCCCTCACTCTCTGCGGTCCGGAGAACCGCCGCAAGTGCGTCACCGAGGTCGCGAGGACTCACCTTCTCGGAATCGAGCTTGGCCGAAGCCCGCTCCATCACCGAAGCGATCGCCGGAGCTTCGCCACGAGTGCGCTCGATCAGCGCCCCCATCGCGCCACCGACATCACGACCGGTGGAGGTGCGGTCGGTCTGGTATGCGAGACCGCGCCGGATGGGCTGGCTGGACAGCCGGTCCACGGTAGCGCGAAGTCGCTCCAACTCGGAGCGAAGTGCGTCGGACTCGTCGACTGCCGGACTGGCGGGGTTGGGCGAGACGGCGGTCGCAGGCTCAGCGGACGGAGCCGCGCTGCGAGCAACCTCCTCGCGGATCATAGCGCGGAGCGCTTCGAGATCGGCTGGGGTCATCTGACTCTCCGAATTGGAGGTTGAGGTTACGGTCGCCTCGACCGCCCGAGCGACCTGCCCGGTGGCCTCGGCAATATCCTGATCGGATACACGACGCATGTCAAGCGGATCGGAAGACGACCGATCGTCTTCCATAATCGAGTCAGCAGATCGGAGTGGAGGTGCCTCCTCTTCGAACCGCCCGTAATAGGAAGCCGCCAGATCGTAAGCTGCCTTGCGGTCCTCGTCCGACAGATCGACTCCACCGCGAGCGCCGTTCAGAGCAGCGACCGCTGCCACGAGACCGCGGAACACGAGATGAATCTCGCCATCGATCACCTTCGCGACTGGCAACTTATAGCCCGCCCGGACCTCCGACCGATCTGGATCGAAGTAGAGGTGAACCGACTGGAACCGACTCCAGTCCGGAGGATCACCGAGCACCTCGTTCGCAGCATCCGCGTCCCACGACCACTCAGTCTCTTTCGGAGCAAGCGGAAAGTCCGCCTCATCCGGAGTGGCGCGAGTGACCACCGCCGGAGCATCCACCGAAGCCTCGACCTCCGCATCAGTAGTCGGTGCCGGAAGTGGGTCGATCTTCTCCACCGAGGAAACCGGAACAGCGACCGACTCGCCGGTGGGCTCGTACCCGTCCCCGACCGGTCCCCAAACAGCGATCCGGAGAATCGGGTCTTCCTCGCTGGCCTCCTGAGCCGCGCCGGAAACCGAGCCCTCAGTGACGACCGCGCTCACCTGACCATAGATCTCTCCACCGAGATCTACATCACCCTGCGAGTCGCCAGCCGACACGACCGAGTCAATGAAGCGGACAAAGTCGTCGACCGATACCGCTTCGGGGTTGGCACGGACCGACGACTCCGCCGCAGAATCAGAATCCGGATCGGAGTGGTCTGCCATCTCCTCCGGATCGGAGTGGTCTGCCATCTCCTCCTCCGGATCGGAGTGCTCCGCACGATCGGAATCGGAGCGAGTATCCTCGACCTCGACCTCGACCTCAGCCTCGATCTCCGAGTGAGTCTTGGCGAACCGCACAACGACTTCCGAATCGGTCTCCTCGACTGCGATGACATGGCGCTCCGACAGCCCCGAAGGAAGCTGCACCCGGTCATCGGTCGAGGTGCCGACCGGAGCGTCGACGACTGCAACCGATCCAGCGGAATCGGTCTCCACCGAAGCCGAAGCACGGAGCGACTCAACCCGCGACCGGAGACTGGCCAGACCGAGCGAGTCCGGATTGGACGGAGCCCGAGTCAGAGCGACATGATCCAACTCGACATCCTCCACGATCACACGCTCGATCTCTCCCGAGTCGGACTCAACCACCCGAACCGAGAGGAACCAGCCACCGATGGACTGGCCGATCGGCTCACCCCGATCCAGCCGAGACATCAGCCGACCGACCATCGGATCGTCCGAGTAGAGCATCGAAGTGAGCCGGAGCCGGTAGCCCGCCTCACCATCTGCCCCCGGCTGCATCACATCAGCCCGCTCGATCTCCGCCCCGGTGGTGCGACCGATCACCTCATCCCACTCCACCGCCCGCGACCCGTTGTTGTGCCGCGGAAGGAGTGGCACCCCGCGCCGCATCTGCTCCGCCATGCGAGTCAGAGCGTCGAGAGACATCTCGGTGCCATGAGAATCAACCGAGGTGGATGACGCGACCCCGATGATCGCCATCCCATCCGACTCGGCTGCCTCCATCGGAGGATCGCCATCAGAGTCAACTTCCCGAGCCCGAGTCTCACCCGGAGCGACCGAGCCCCGATCGAAGATCACTCCGAGCGAGAACGGTTCGCGACATCGGAGCACGATCTCACGACCAGAACCGACAGCATCTTCGGTGGCCATTCCGCCTCCAGACATGGATTCGCACCGAGGATAACAGAACGCGATCGGAGCCTCAATGCGACCGGTCGATTCGGTTCAATCGAACGGACCGACCCGGAGAGCCTCACCTCGCCGAACCTCCTGCTCCGTCCAGACCACGAGAACGCATCGACACCTGCCACCGCACGGAGTCGAACCACCCGGACGAACCGAGATCGAAGCCAGCGGTCGAATCGGCTGCGAGCCCTCATCCGAACAGACCGGACAGGTCCGACCATCGATCGTGGCAACCCACTCAGCCCACCACTCCGTCGCCTCACGAGGACCAGCCGAAGTCTCTGGATCGCTGGGTGGTCCCGGAACAGCCGAACCCGCGCTCGATAGACCGAGGACCATCGTCCCGTTCCCAACCTCAACCAGCCGACCCGCATAGGAAGCGATCCGGAACTCGTTCGCATCCCACGCCGCCTCCGCGAGTGCGACCGCCAGCGCTGCACGCTCTGCATGAGCGGTTGCACCCGTCGCCGCGCCCGAACCCGGACTCGGGATCTCGACTTCCGACCGAGCCTCAGCCTGACCGAGAACCGAGAGCGCCGCCAGCGTCCGAAGCCGAACATCAGCCAAGAGCCCGTCCGAGGTGGTCAGATATCCGATCTGCTCCGCCGCATAGGTGGAAGCGAACGCCGAAGCCTCTTCGGTCGAGTCGATTCCGGAGAACCGGAGAGCAGCGCCAGATCCGATCTGCGCCGCCCGCTCGTAGAGAGGTCGAGTCACCGAGGTCCAGTCGACGGTCAACCCATCCAGCGATTCCGACAGCACCGACCGAGCCCGAGCGATTCGATCCTCCGGATCTCCGAGATCTCGCGCTGCGAACTCCACCGCCGCAACCACCTTCGCCCGATACGCCCGCCACCGCTCAGTCACATCCTCAATGTATAGCGCCACCGAGGAACCGAGATCTTCCAGATCCAGCGTCCGAACATCATCGAACAGACCTCCGCGCAACCACTCCGATGGAAGCATCTTCGCACGCTCGATTGCCAGATCCCGCTCAACCACCTCCGGAGAGGTCGCCAGCGCCGACGACCGGTGAGCCCCGCAAGTGGAGTCGCACGATCCGCGATCGACGAAACCGATCCACGGTGCCGACCGAGCATCCTCCAGTCGAGCGATCTCATCCCGGACCACCTTCTTCATCCCGCTCTCACCGAGCTTACCCACGGTGAACCACTTGATCTGAGCGATCACGCCCGGAAGACGGTGGTCGCCGAAGTGGCGTGCCGACCACGCCTCCCGAAGCCGAACCGCCTCCTCCTCGGTCTCAGTCTCCACCGCGCCGCCACGAGCGACCACCGGCCTCAGCCGACGATATTGCTTGTTGCCGAGGATATTTCCGCCGCGGCCCCACACATCCGGGTGCTCCACCCGGAGCCGCTCGGCCCATTCCGGATCGAACACCCCGAATCCAGAATTCCGAAGCGAGACCTTCAGATCATCACCGCGCTTCGGGAAATTGGTTGGGTCCACATCACCGACCGCCCGCTCCACCTCCACCACGAGCGACCGATCATCCTCCAGCCGATCGATGACCGGTGGAGTCTCACCGAACCGCCGATAAAGCCGCTGCGCGATCCGATAGATCTCGCGCTGGTCGTCCACCGAGACCCGAGCCAGCGACTCGTGCTTTCCGTCCTCCCGGAGAGCCCCGATGACCGAAGCCACCCCGCGGAACACGATCCGCAGATCTCCGTCCACGATCCGTGCGATCGGGAACTTGTACCCGGACCGACGATCCGCGCCGGATGGGTCGCGCCAGAGGTGAGCCCGAGCGTACCGATCCCAGTCTGGCGGATCACCGAGAACCTTCTCCGACTCTCCAGACTCCCAGCCCCACGACTCGCCCTGATCTGCCAGTGGAAGCCGAGCCAGATCCACGACCGCCCGGAAGGAAGCGATCGCCGAAGCCCGATCGGATTCACCCTTCGAAGACTTCGGATGCCCCTCGGGCAAGAGATCGGTGTCGTGATCGCCCCGCCGGAATCGACCGTTCCGGAGAGCGAACAGGAATGAGTCGACACGACCGAGTCCCCACTGCTCCGCCGAAGTGACTGACGGACGAACCGACTCCGGGTTCCCGTGGTAGGCACCGACTCCGCGATCGTAGACCTGAGCCAGAACCGAAGGAGTGGTCCTCTTCGAAGCCACATCGCCGACATCTGCATTGTGCTCCCGAGCCCGCTCCCGGAGAATCTTCGCGATCCGATTCGGGACATCATCGATCGCCGCCCGCCCGAGCGGAGAATCCTCCGCGTCAACCTCACCCGGAGCCGAATCCTCCGCATCTGGCTCTGCAGCCTCCGCGTCCTCGACTCCATCCGAGGTGCCGCCCTCTGGTTCCGGATCTGGCTCCGGATCTGGCTCCGCGTCCCCCGGAGGAACCGAGCCCGCTTCTGGATCTGGATCGATGCCCGGATCGTCCTCAGTCGGAACCAGCATCGAAAGTGGAACCGGACCCGCTCCGGTCGCCACGGTCGGAACATCACCGCCCGCGATCGGTAGCAGACCCAACTCCGACCGAGCCTCATTCCGAGTCAGGATTCCTGCGTCGATGTACCGCGAGTGACGATCCGCCACCGCCCGAGCCTGCTCCGGTGAAAGCCGAGCCTCACGATCGAAGCTGAACTTCACAAGCGGAGCCAGATCGGGATCACCGACCACGAGTGGAAGCAACCGCGAATTCACCTTCGCAGCGAGCAACTCCAGAATCGGAGTCACCAAGTGGCTCGATGAGACATCGACCTGCACCTCGGCGGTCGCCCGGTTCACGCCATCGGTCGCACCCATCTCCACCGGCTGAACACCGAACACCCGCCAGACAGTCCGCCGGATCTGATCGACCACCTCAACCATCGACAGGTCTTTCGGAGTATGCCGCAACTCAACCCACCGAGCGCCGATCCCGCTCGGGTCCGGAGTGGTCAGGACACGGACTTTGTGATCCTGCCCCCGAAGCCGCTGCAGGTCCGCGGTCGCCTCACGAGCCGCCTGCCCTGCGAGACCAGCCAGAACCAGAATCCCCGGTGGGATCTCGTCCGCGTCCAGCGCCAGCATCGTATGCTCACTCGATCGGAGCAACGAGATCACCTCAGTGATCAGCGCCTCGATCAACGGATTGCCGACCGGAGAGATGGTGGTTGGGAACAGACGAACGAACAGGAGGTCGTCGGTATCGAAGCGCACCGAGGACATGACTGGATCGCCCGGATCGGTATCCGAGTCGATCTGGAACCCGGTGCCCGAAGCCGCATTGTAGAGGCTCTGCTCGTAGTAGAGCACCCGGCCATGCTCGTTGATCTTCGGGTCGATCGACGAACCGCGAAGTGGGTTCACCTCAACCAACTCGCCGCGACCATTCCGAACCAACTCCAGAGCCGCTGCGTCGTACACGAGCAGATCGGTCAAGAGAGCGGTGAACACCTCCTGCCAAGTCGACCCGTCCTTCGAAGGTGCCGACAGAAACCGCCGAGCCGACTCCGCTGCCTCCGCCGCCGCCTCGTACTGATCGCTCGAAGGATCCACCGCTGGCTCAACCAGCCAGTCGAAAGTCGCCACCCGACGAACGATCGAATCCACCGCCGCCCGGACATCCGGAGTGCGACGATAGACCTCCCACAATTCGTCATTGGTGAGGAACCGGTCCGGAGTCGAGTAATACTGCCTCGATCCCGGCGTGGTGGTCGTCGGCTGGTAGGGACCGACGAACAGACCGCGCCTCCGCCGGTTCACCATCGGGCGAAGCCACCCGCCGCCTGCCTCACTCGCCGGAGTGAGATCGCCAGACGACCGAGTCACGATCGCCGTTCCGGTTCCGAGGATCCGCATACAGACCTCCACGCCTCGAAGGTATCACGAGCGACCCGAGACCGACCCGATCGGTCAACCCCTCGCTGAGAACACCGATCGAAGTCGGCCCATCATCTCACGCGCCGACCGCCGCCGGTCTGGCATTGGTAGCCCGATCAACGCGGAAACGCACCGAGCGACGAACTGCGCCGACCGGTCCTCCGCGTCCCGACTGCCAGCATCGTATGCGTCGACGATCGCCCGCTCCATCGCCAGCCGGACATCGGAGTCCAGCCCGTCCAGAACCGAAGCCACCGCTGGATCAGATTTGGACAGAACCAGCCCCGAACCGCTGCGCGAACGATCCGCCATCAGACACCTCCCCGAAACACGGTGAGCACCTCGCGCTGCT
>Ga0222718_10003442_pt1 | contig 13591 bp, 11 predicted proteins | sample C33_27DmetaG_FD_165045 | JGI IMG/M metagenome (GOLD analysis project Ga0222718, IMG submission 165045) | Estuarine water microbial communities from San Francisco Bay, California, United States - C33_27D | ecosystem: Environmental > Aquatic > Marine > Unclassified | place: USA: California... | reverse complement strand
GATCCATTTATTTCTTGGCCAAATATTTCAACAGATAGCACAAGCAATACATTTGTTGCCAGGATTATCCAGCCAGCAGATAAAATTCGATTGATATTAATTAAATAAAAAACTACTGCGACAAAACAAATTGAAATCAATGAAATTAAAAGGAATCTAAAAAAATAGCTTAGATCTATGGATGTAACTGAAAAAATTGTTAGGCTGCCCGCCAATATAATGCCTGCTAACGATAAAATAATTAGTGCATTGTTGAAATCAATTCTCAACAGTTAATACCTCCAATATTTCTTTAGCTACTGGTCCTGCAGTTCTGCCTCCGCTTTCTCCGTTCTGAATTACAACTGCTATAGCAAATTTAGGATTATCATGAGGAGCATAACCTATGAAAACCGCATGGTCTCTGAGTAGTGGATTCTTTCTTACTTCATCATATTCTGCTCTAGAACTGATATCTACCACTTGCGATGTTCCACTTTTACCAGCCATTTTCAAATTTCCAGCATTCACACGAAAAGCAGTTCCATTTGGAGAGTAAACAACGTTAATCAATGAACTGTTAAGCTTGTCCCAATCATCATCGCTCAGTTTATGTTCTAAAAAAAGAGTGTTCTGGTTTTGTTTATTAACTATGTATGGAATTTGATATTCTCCTTTTTTTGCAATCAAGGAAGTAAGCAATGCAAGATGCAAGGGTGTTGTTAACATGTAACCCTGTCCCACACCAAGATTTATAAAATCTCCTTTATTCAAATCCTTCCCAAAATTTTTCTGCTTCCAAGCATCATTAATTAAAGGGCTATATTGGTGAGGGTAACAGTCAGAACACAACACAGAACCAAAAGAAGCAGACTGCATAAAATCAATAAATTTATTTTTATCAAATTTTGTTGCAAGATTCATAAAGAAAGGATTAGAACTTTCAACCAGTGCTTTTTCTAAATCCGTTAAGCCGTGGCCACCTTCTTTCCATGCATTAAATACTTTTTGCTCCTCTTCGAATCTAAAAAAACCATCATCCAAAATTGTTTCTGTCCAATTTGTGTATCCTTCACTTAATGAGAAGATAGTTAACAATGGTTTTATTGTAGACCCAGGAGGATAAAGCCCCATAAATGCTCTATTAAATAGTGGTCTTTGTTTATCATTTAATAAGTCTGCATAATCTTTTGATGAGATTCCGCTCAGATCATTAGCGCTTATAGATGGCACACTTACTGCAACTGGAATACTAAAATCACTTAGGTCTATAGCAACTACTGCCCCTTGTTTGCCTTTCAGAAGATCAAATGCTTTCTTTTGGGCGATGTAATTTATAGATGTAACAAGCTCATTTCCCTCCACAAAATTTGAAATGCTGGTTATTTGCTTTCTATTGCCTCGTGCGTTTCTTTGAAAATATCTTTTACCGTGCATTCCTCTCAATTCTTGTTCATAAACTCTCTCAAGTCCGGATTTGCCAACTTTTTGCCACAAATTTTCATCGTAACCCATGATTCTCTGTGAAAAATATTCTGTATCTAAATCGTTTATAAAACCCAAATGGCCCAGAATATGAAAAATTGAAGGATGAGGGTCGTAATTTCTTTTATAGGCCTCATTAATTGAAAACCCTAAGAGCTCAGATCTTCTCACCAAAAATTTAGCTAAATCTTCCTGAGATAAATCAGATAAAATTGTCTCTTGAGTGCTAAATTTTAAAGAATCAAGCACTTTTACTTCTACTTCATCTGCTGACAAATCTTTATTAAAGATATCTGCTAGTAGGCTGATCGCATTGGTATCTGGCTTTTGCTCTAAATCAACAACAATTGAAAATGTCTTTATGTCTTCTGCCAATATGTATCCATCTCTAGAAACAATCCTGCCTCGTTTTGGATAAATAGACTCGGATGCATTTATATTTAACTCCCTCTGCTCTTTTAACTCCGCGCCCTTAACAACTTGTAAGAAAAAAAACCTTGTTACAAGCAGTGCAAGCAATGCTAAAAAAATAAAAAGAATGCCGTATGCTCTGCCTTTAAAGAAATTTAGATCTTTGTTCCTCATATCTGATGAAATGGGTGATTGTTATGGATGCAGCTTACTCTATATATCTGCTCAAGCACCATAATGCGAAATAATTCATGCGTAAACTCCATTTTACCTATGGAGATTAAGCTTAATGCTTTTTCAATTATTTCATTATGAATGCCATAGGCTCCACCTATAAAAAATGAAGTCACTGTCTGGCTAACATGTAAAAAATTTGCAAATTTCTCTGTAGATAAAACCTTGCCAGATTTATCAAAGCAATGGTATTGACTACTATCAACTTTACCACTTAAGAACAGATCGCCCTCATATCGTTTTTGATCTTCAATTCTTTTATAGGATTTCTTACTTAGTAGTGGCTTCATCTCCAGTTTTATTGGACTTGAAATTTTCTTGAGATAATCCTGTTCCCACGACGAAATTTTATTTCTATAAGAAATATAAAAGAGTTTAACTTGCACTTTTAGCTCTGTCCCATAAGGACTCTAGATCATAATGTTCTCTAGACTCCTCTGTCATGATATTCACGAGCACATCTCCTGCATCAATTAAAATCCAGTCTTTTGCCTCATCTCCTTCTAATCCTAAAATTTTTATCTTGTTGTCTTTTAAATCATCAACAACCTTATCTGCTATTGACTGAATGTGTCTTGTTGAAGTTCCAGTTGCAACAATAATATTTGAGGTAAAGGATGAAATCTTTTCAACGTACATTTCTTTAATGTTGAGAGCTTTGAGATCTTCTAGGGCAGCCAAACACAAATTCTTTACTTTTTCAGGTTTGGATAATTTGTTTGGCATTGATCAAATTATAATGGCTAATTCAAATATTTGTATCCAATAGGTTCTTTAACAGCTGTTCTTGTAGCCCATTAAAGGTTTTGTTGCCACACATTAGGAATATTCTTTTTTTATTTGCGTGCTCAGTTAATGTGTTTAGGTTCTGTGATGTAAGCTCTATGCAATTATCAAAGTACTCTTTTTGTTTGGATGTTGGATTGACTAAGTAGGTTTTTGCTCGCTGAAAAATTTCCTTGAGTCTTATATCATGATAACCGCTCTTCATTGTATTGGAGCCAATCTCAACGATTAAATACACTTCTGTTCCTAAAGATAATGCCTTATCCAATGTTTTTTCTATTGCTGTTGGATGGTGAGCAAAATCATTGACCACTACAAACTTTTCGCTCGCAAAAAGATATTCAAATCTACGCTTTACTCCAGAAAAGCCTTTCAGGAACTGATCTGGGTTTTCAATCCCAGAGATTTCTAACAATACGGCTTTAGCAAGATTTATATTAAGAGCATCTAAATCATTCTCTATTGCATCAAATAATTTCAATTTACATGTAATTGCTGAACTACCTTCTAACAGTTCAAGAAAATTCTTTCTTACTCCAGATCTGCATATTAAAGCAGTTGAATCGTGTTCCAAAGATTCCAATAGCTTTAAAAACTGATCCTCGATTTCTTCAATATCGGAATAGATATCGCCATGATCGAATTCAATGTTATTTATGAGCAAGATGTTGGGCTTGTAATGAAAAAATTTTGGTCGTTTATCAAAATAAGCTGAATCGTACTCATCTGCCTCAATTACAAAATGTTCACCAGAGCTTATACACCATGAATTTAGATCTCCATTGGGCACACCGGCAATCAAATAACTTGGATCTAAGCCTGCATTAGTTAATGCATGAGCTATTAATGTGGTCACTGAAGTTTTCCCATGGGTACCACTAACTGCAATAACTTTTTTATTGGCTAATACATTTTGAAAAAGCCAATCTGGTGATGATTGAATACTTTTTCCTCTATTTAGAATCTCCTGCATTAGTTCATTATTCTTGGAGATAACATTCCCAACAATGTAAATGTCTGCTTCGGAGAAATTTGACTTTACAAAGCCTTCCTTAAATTTAACTTCGGCATTTTTTAGCTTCTCTGACATTGGGGGATAAACTTTATCGTCTACGCCTATGGCATCATGACCAAGTTCCTTTGCCATTAATGCAATATTGCCCATCAATGTCCCAGAAATTCCAAGAAAAAAAACCTTCATACTTTTAGTAATTTTAATTGGAGTATATGATATCTGTCATGAAAAATGCATTTTACGCACAATCTGGAGGAGTTACATCTGTAATAAATTCTTCAGCGTATGGAGTCATCTCGGAGTTGCAAACTAGAGATTCTTCAATCAATATTTTTGCTTCCCAAAATGGGATAGTTGGGCTTTTAGAAGATAAGTTGTATGACTTAGGCAAGACAAAAAAATCTATAGAGCTTCTTAAAGATTCGCCTGCTGGGATGTTTGGCTCCTGTCGCTATAAACTTCCTGCCCTCACAGAAAAAGCTTTTTATGAAAACCTATTCCAAAAACTTGATCAAAAATCAATAAAGTATTTCTTTTACAACGGAGGCAATGATTCGGCTGACACTTGCCTAAAAGTTTCGCAAGCTGCAAAAGATTTTGGTTATGAGCTTTACGCCGTTGCTGTGCCAAAAACCATTGATAACGATCTGGCTGTAACCGACAATTGTCCTGGTTTTGGCTCTGTTGCAAAATACATTGCAACCTCAGCTAAAGAAGCCTCTTTAGACATTAAGTCTATGTGCAAAACTTCGACTAAAGTTTTTATCCTTGAAGTTATGGGCAGACATGCTGGATGGATTGCTGCTTCAGCTGAACTCGCAAATGACTCAAACAATACATATGTTCATAAAATTCTGCTGCCAGAAGTCTCTTTTGATGAATCAAAATTCTTAGCTGGTGTTGAAGAGGATGTTAAGAATTATGGATACTCTGTAGTGGTGGCATCAGAGGGTCTAAAAGATAAGAATGGAGAAATTTATTCAGCATCAAGTGAAAAAGATTCCTTTGGCCATAGTCAATTAGGTGGTCTAGCTCCAAAAATTGCAAGCTTAGTTAGCAATAATCTAAACCTTAAGTATCATTGGTCTGTTTCAGACTACCTACAAAGAAGTGCTCGACATCTAGCTTCCAAGACAGATCTTGAGCAAGCGGTTGCTGTGGGCAAAAGAGCTGTTGAGTTTGCCTTAGTAAAAAAATCTGGGATTATGCCAGTAATTCAAAGAATATCAGAAGACCCATATCAGTGGTCTATAGGTGAAGGCGACCTTAAAGATATTGCCAATGAGGAAAAAGTTTTACCAAATGATTACATATCAGATTGTGGGTTTAGGGTTACTCCAAAAGGAGTAAATTATTTGAGTCCTTTAATACAAGGAGAAGATTATCCAAGGTTTGATAATGGCGTGCCCGCTTATGAGCAACTGGATCTTCATTTAGCGGACTGAATGATTTAAATCATTTACTTTTGACTTAAGGCATTGGATTAAATCTTCGATTTCTTCTTCGTTTAAAAAGCTCCCAATGGGGAGCTTTTCTTTTTTATGCATTAGAAATACTTTCTTGGTTTGATCTTTTTCAACAATAAACTTTGAATGGAATCTTGCATATTTCTTTAACTCAGTTTTCTTATAAGAATTGCTTAGGTAAACATATAACTTATCTATAGCAATAGTTTGTGTTTGCTCAACCCAAGATCTATTGATACGCAACACTATAAATAATGCCAATATTTCCAGTCCTGCAAAAGGCAAAATCATAACAGCTCCTACAAAAAAGAAACCAATTCCGAAAGTGATGCATAACAATGCAAGTAAGCCAAAAAAAACTATGTTGTTTGTAACTGTGGAGGAATTGTTTGGTTTAAGAGTAATGCTTAATTTATCTCCATGTTCCTTGGTACTTATCATTATTGTTATTTATTGGGTCATTTAATAAATAGCCAATATTCCTAATTATCTTGCAACTTAAATCGTCCCCTAAAGATATTACTTTTAATTGTGCAGATGAAACTTATATAAGAGAATACAATCTAAATTTGGCGTATGAAAAAATATTTAATGACAATTTGTGCTTTTCTGGCACTTTCAATGCACAGTGATGATTTGTTATCAATTTATCAAGAGGCACTAGAAAAAGATCCTAACTATAATTTGAACAAGGCCGACCTTGATATCAGTGGGGAGTTTCTAAAGCAAGCTAGGTCAGGGCTAGGGCCCAGACTTTCTCTCTCCGGTGGAACCAATTGGAATGAATACTACCAGGAAAGAGTTCTTCAAAATGACTACAACACTTTTTCATATAACTTAAATTTATCTCAGCCTTTATTTAGGTTAGATGCTTGGTTTAACTCAAGGAGAGCAAAGCAGAACATGGATGCAGCCGAAGCAAGGTTTGCTTATCAACAACAAGATTTAATTATTAGAGTTACTGGAGCTTATTTTAATATTTTATCTGCAAGAGCGAGACTCAAAACTGCCTCAGCAACAGAAAAAGCTTTAGAAAACCAATACCAACAAGTTCAAGAACGCTTCAATGTGGGGTCTGCCTCAAGAATAGAGCTAGCCGAAGCAAAAGCTGCTTTTAATCGTGCAACTTCAGACAGAGTGCTTGCTGAAGGGAACCTTGATATTAGTTTTGAGGAATTAAATTCTATTGTTGGCAGAAAAGTATCTCTAATTGCGCCTCTTTCGGATAAGGTGACTTTTGACTTACCAACATCATCAATTGATGCTGAAGTAGAGTCTGGGTTGGAAAATAATTTTTTAATTGTTGAAGCTAAAAAAAGGGTTAAAGCAGCAGAGGCAAATACAGCAGCACGAACAGCAAACTTTTTGCCCAAAATAGATGCTAGTGCCAACGCCAATCGAAGAACTTCTAAGCAATATACCTTTGATGGCATTGATTCAGACGTTGGCATACCATTTAGGATTCCTCAGGAAACTGAGAATAGAAGCTTCTCTATTCAATTTTCATTACCATTATTTACATCGGGTTTAAATTCATCGCAAAGAAGACAAGCACTTCTAGAAGAAGTTAAAACCGAAGAACGATTGGTATTGGTTGAAAGGAGCATCATTCAACAAATTCGCTCACTTTATTCTGCATTAGAAACTTCCAAGCTTAATGTTGAATCATTGACTGCATCTGAACAAAGTTCAAAAGATGCACTGGAAGCAACAAGGCTCGGCTATGAATTAAGCAGCAGAAATTTGATTGATCTCCTGCAAGCAGAACGCTCTTATGCCGATGTTCAAAATAGATTGGCTCAAGCAAAATATGCATTCCTTCTTACCTCTCTGCAATACAAACAAGCAATTGGTACCCTAAAGCCTGAGGATCTTGTTGAGCTAAATGAATTCCTTGATTAGTGCCAGAACTACCAGAAGTTGAAACAACCAAGAGAGGTGTTGAGCCTTACCTCTTACACAATCGCATTACGAAATGTTGGCATAGTGGCTTATCTCTCAGAGTGCCTTTTGACAGCTCAAAATTCAATCTCATTAAAAACAACTTAATTACAGGTATCGATAGAATTGCAAAATATATTGTTCTAAATTTTAAAAACAAGAATAGGCTTGTCATTCATTTAGGCATGACTGGTAATCTAAGGGTCAGCAAATTTTTAAAAAAGGTAAAGCATGATCACATTGTTATGAACCTTGAAAATGGAAATTACCTAATTTACAACGATCCAAGAAGATTTGGTCTAGTTTCAATACTAGCCAATGAAGAGCAGTTCGCTATGTTGGATAACAATGCCGATGATCCATTCAGCCCAAAGATGACCCCCAAGTTATTGCTTTCTAAGATAAAGAATAAAAATACTACGATTAAAGCTATATTGTTGAACAATAAAATTATCTCTGGAATAGGTAATATTTATGCTTGTGAAGTGTTATTTAGGTCTGGCATCTCGCCTTTTACACTTGGCAAAGACATTGACTTCGAGCAGTGCAAAGAAATATTAAAAAATGCGAAAAAAATTCTTAACAGTGCTATTAAATCCGGGGGCACAACTTTAAAAGATTATTTTAATGCAGAGGCTAAGCCCGGTTACTTCAAAATTAAGCTGAAGGTTTACGATAGAGAGGGAGAAAAGTGTGCTGCTTGCAAAAGTTTGATTGCAAGAAGCGTTCAAAATAATAGAAGCACCTTCCATTGCCTAAACTGCCAAAGCTAATTCTTAGTTAGTGCTAAATGATTTTGCTAGTGATGAAGAAAATTCCTCTTTAAGTATCTCCATATTTTTTATATTCGGATATGCGGGGCGTATGATTATTGCAATCTCACGATGTGGGCCAGGCTCATCCAAAGGTAAGGCTCTAAGTTTTTTTCTAGGTTTAATTAGCTGATGTAGTGCGATCTGGGGAACGAGTGTTGATCCCATTTTGCCTGCAACCAATTCAATTAGTGTAGAAAGATTAGATGCTTTTACTTGGTACTTATTTTGTTGCTTGATGTTGCAAGCAGCTAGAGCATGTTCCTTCAAACAATGGCCTTCCTCCAATAACATAAGATTTGCTTTCTTTATGCCATCAGAGCCAATTTGTTGTGCATTATCAATTAAGTTGTCATTATGTGTGACCCAGAAGAACTCTTCACTCCAAAATTTAAAGCTCAGCAAGCCCTTTATATCGTAAGGTAAAGCAATTATTGCCATATCAATTTCACCTTCTCTTACTTTTTCCAATATTTCGTCTGACTTGCCTTCAATAATATTAAGACTTATATCAGGATATCTTTTGTTGAGGTGAGGCAAAACAATTGGCAATAGGTAGGGGCCGATAGTTGGAATAATGCCCAATGATATGTCGTTAGTACCAAGTCCACTCATAGTATTGGAAATTTTTTCCAAATCATCGTATTGGATTTTGATAGCTCTAAGCTTTTCAAGAATGGTCTCACCTTTTTTTGTTATGAGAACTTTTTTATTGTCTCTTTCAAATACTTGGATATTTAAATATTTTTCAAGTTGAACTATGCCATTACTTAGGGTTGAAGGTGAAACAAAGCAATTGTCGGCAGCTTTTTTAAAATTTTTATGTTTGGCTACTGATAATGCGTACTTTATTTGCTGATGCGATATCATGTTCTATTTTTTCGAATATAAAATACAATAATATCATATTTTATAATACGTAAATTATTCTATTAGACCCTATAATTAAATTAAGGTAAATAACTTCAGGAAAACTATGAGCGAAGAAACAAAATGCCCAGTGATGTCTGGCGCAAATAAGCAAACTTTAGTTGGTTCACCATCCAACGTTAATTGGTGGCCTAATCAACTTAACCTAAGCATACTTCACCAGCATGACAGAAAATCTGATCCAATGGATGAAGGGTTTAATTACAGAGAGGAGTTTAAAAAATTAGACTACACAGCTCTAAAACAAGATCTAAATGATCTTATGACAGATTCCCAAGATTGGTGGCCTGCTGACTATGGTCACTATGGTCCATTCTTTATAAGGATGACTTGGCACGCTGCAGGAACATATAGAATTGGCGATGGCCGTGGTGGAGGTGGAACTGGAGCACAAAGGTTTGCTCCCCTTAACAGTTGGCCTGATAACGGCAACCTTGATAAAGCAAGAAGATTACTTTGGCCAATAAAGCAAAAATACGGCAAACAAATTAGTTGGGCCGACCTACTGATCCTTGCGGGGAACGTAGCAATCGAATCCATGGGTGGTAAAACCTTTGGTTTTGGTGGCGGTCGTCCAGATATTTGGGCTCCTGAAGAAGATATATATTGGGGGCCAGAAAACGAATTTCTTGGCAATAATAGATACACAGGTGAGAGACACCTTGAAAATCCATTAGCGGCAGTTCAAATGGGATTAATTTACGTTAACCCAGAAGGGCCAGATGGTAATCCTGATCCAAAAGCAAGTGCTTACGATATTAGAGATACCTTTGCACGTATGGCTATGAACGATGAGGAAACCGTTGCATTAGTTGCTGGTGGCCATACCTTTGGAAAAGCACATGGAGCTGGTGATGCTGGCTTGGTAGGTGTTGGTCCAGAAGATGCACCCATAGAACAAATGGGATTTGGATGGAAAAGTGGTTATGCCTCTGGCCAAGGTGGCGATACCATCACAAGTGGTATCGAGGGAGCTTGGACACCAAACCCAACACAGTGGGACAATGGTTACTTCGAGACGCTATTTAAGTACGAGTGGGAACTAGTTAAAAGTCCTGCTGGTGCCCAACAATGGCATCCAGTAAATCCAGCTGAAGAAGATCTTGCGCCCGATGCTGCAGATGCATCTAAGAAAGTTACAACAATGATGACGACAGCTGATATGGCAATGCGTGAAGATCCGGCATACAAAGAAATCTCATTGAGATTTAAAGATAACCCAGATCAATTTGCTGATGCTTTTGCTAGAGCTTGGTTCAAATTGCTGCACAGGGACATGGGGCCAAAAGTTAGATATCTTGGGCCTGAAGTGCCAGCAGAAGACTTAATCTGGCAAGATCCAGTTTCAGCTGGCAATTCAAACTATGATGTTGCAGCTGTAAAAGGCAAGATTATGGAAAGCGGATTAAGCATTCAAGAAATGGTTGAGACAGCTTGGGCCAGCGCTTCAACCTTTAGAGGTTCAGACCTTAGAGGTGGTGCTAATGGAGCACGAGTTAGACTTGCGCCGCAGAAAGATTGGGAAGGCAATAAGCCAGAACAGCTTGCCAAAGTTTTAGAGGTTTATGAAAACATAGCTTCTGAGACAGGTGCATCTGTTGCTGACGTTATCGTTCTGGGCGGAAATGTTGGAATCGAGCAAGCATCTGGTTCAGATGTGCCATTCACTCCTGGTCGAGGAGATGCTTCAGCAGAACAGACAGATGTTGAATCGTTCTCTGTCCTTGAACCATTAGCTGATGGCTTTAGAAACTTCCAAAAATCTGACTATGCTGTGAGTCCTGAAGAAATGTTGGTCGATAAAGCCCAACTGCTTGGTTTAACTGCACCAGAAATGACAGCTTTAGTTGGAGGCCTTAGATCGTTAGGCATAAGCGCAAATGGTTTAGGAGTCTTTTCATCTGATACCAATAAATTATCCAATGAATTCTTTAAGGTCTTATTGGATATGTCAGTGGAATGGAAGCCAGCAAGCAAAAACTCATACAATGCTTTCGATAGAGTAAGTGGCGAGAAGGTTAGATCTGCCTCAAGAGTTGATCTTGTCTTTGGTTCCAACTCTCAATTAAGAGCATTGGCTGAAGTTTATGCAAGCGATGATGCAAACGATAAGTTTGTTTCAGACTTCATTTCAGCTTGGAATAAAGTAATGAATGCCGATAGATTTGATGTAAATTAGAGATATCGCATCTTTGAATAAAGGCTCCGCAAGGAGCCTTTTTTTATTTCCTTAATTGAATAATTTTTTTATACGTTGCTGATCGCCATAGCCATTCCAAAGGCCCTGCTTGATACCTCTTAAGCCAATATCCTGAGAAATAAATTTGAAATACCCATATAGCAAGCACAACTAGATATAAGTTTGCACGACTTAGCTCATTAACCAAACCAAATCCAACACCTGTAAATAGCAGCATACAAATAATTGAATGCAGAATGTAATTGGTTAGAGCCATTCTTCCAACATTTTGTAATTTTTGTCTTATAACTTTAAAAACATCAGCTTTGATAACAATATTAACCACTGAGATATAGCCCAGTGCCATCCCCAACCTGCCAAGATCATATGAAGATAAGAACACCCTTGAATAACGATAGTCAAAACCCGATGAAGTAAATAAATACAACTCAATAAAGTTTACGGATAACCCAATTGCAAAACTAACAACTGCTAACTTTTTATAGAAAGATAAACTTCGTTCTCCTTGAAGGATCCCCAATTTAAATAAAGCCATGCCTAGGACCATCATTAAAAAAATATCCCAGAGATAAAATGGCAGAGAATAAATCACTATGTTCTTGCGCTCAGCGTTCCATGCAAAAACTTCTGCATAAGTGCCTTTTCTTTGTGACACTTCCGCGTCTATCTCTGCTTCATTTGGTTGATAATTGACTCTAAATTCATCCCAAGCTTCAGCCCATAATATTTTCTCTTCTGTTATGTCAGTTTGTTCAAATGAGTTCACATCTATATAAGCATCTTTTGAATAAGTGATTACTTCTTTGCCAAGGTAATTTAGAAATGCAGTAAAACATAAAATAGCAACGGCAATTTTTAATAGAGTCTTGCCCGTCAAGTTTCGCGAATAATATAAAATAAAGCCGGCAACGGCATAGGTAATCAATATATCGCCGAACCACAGCAGAAAATATGCATCAACTATCCCAAAACAGAGTAAAAAAAAGTTCCTTCTTAAAAAAAGTTTTTGATCTGCTTTTGATTTATTAGCACAGAACAGCACAATCCCAGCTCCAAAAAGAATGGAAAAAATTCCACGCATAGCGCCTTCAGCTGTAACTTCAATGAACCCCCATATGGCCCAATCTATTGTAAATGAGTCAGGAAGATCCACTGAAGGATTGATGTAAGATTGAGACACCAATCCAAAGGCGATGATATTAAGCAATAAGATCCCCAGTAAAGAAAATCCTCTAACAACATCAAGCACCTCAATTCTTTGAGATTCAGTAACAGGAAATTGCATAGAATAAATAATACCAAATAGAAATTATTTTATATTGGTGGGCCCGCCAGGACTCGAACCTGGGACCAATGGATTATGAGTCCACTGCTCTAACCAACTGAGCTACAGGCCCAAAGATGAAAATTGTAAAGTATTTTTACTTACTCGTGTAGAAAACTTTTTAAGACATCTGATCTGGTTGGATGCCTCAATTTACGCAATGCTTTGGCTTCAATCTGCCTAATTCTTTCTCTGGTAACATCAAACTGTTTGCCAACCTCTTCGAGGGTATGGTCATTGTTCATGCCTATTCCAAATCTCATTCTTAAAACTTTTGCTTCTCTTGCTGTTAATGAAGCCAGGATTTCATCCGTGGCATCTTTAAGGCCGCGGATTGCTGCATCGTCAATTGGAGAATTGATTGAACTATCCTCAAGAAAGTCACCTAGATTTGAATCTTCATCGTCGCCAATTGGAGTTTCCATAGAAATTGGCTCTTTGGCAATCTTCATGACTTTTCTCATCTTATCTTCAGGAATATCCAATCGTTTGGACATCTCTTCTGGTGTTGGCTCTCTGCCTATTTCTTGCATCATTTGTCTTGATAGGCGGTTCAATTTGTTGATGGTCTCAATCATGTGGACAGGAATTCTAATGGTTCTGGCTTGGTCAGCAATGGAACGAGTAATTGCCTGCCTGATCCACCAAGTTGCATAGGTTGAAAATTTGTAACCTCTACGATATTCAAATTTATCGACCGCTTTCATCAGACCTATATTTCCTTCTTGTATTAAATCGAGGAACTGTAAGCCTCTGTTGGTATATTTTTTTGCTATTGAAATAACAAGACGCAAATTGGCTTCAATCATTTCTTTCTTTGCTCTTAATAGACCACGATAGGCTTTATTTATTCTTCTATTTAGAGACAAAATCTGTGTTACTGGCATTAAATTATTTTCATCAATGTTGATGAGATCTTTTTGAATTCTAATGAAAGTCGGTTTAATTTCTTCTATGTTTTTCTTCTTAAACCTTTTGTCTTTGGCTAATTTAGTGAGTAATCTGACA
>Ga0222718_10003437_pt1 | contig 13601 bp, 15 predicted proteins | sample C33_27DmetaG_FD_165045 | JGI IMG/M metagenome (GOLD analysis project Ga0222718, IMG submission 165045) | Estuarine water microbial communities from San Francisco Bay, California, United States - C33_27D | ecosystem: Environmental > Aquatic > Marine > Unclassified | place: USA: California... | reverse complement strand
TCCTGTGACACCGGCGTACACGTGGAACATCAAGTTCTTGCCGACCATTCCCGATGAATTCGAAAGCCCGTTCGGGTGCCTGTCGGAAGCCGACATCAGCAGCATTCGCGGTGTACCAACTCCGTTCGCTGCAACCACCACTGCCCTAGCTTTACGATGATGATCGTTTCCTGCGGCATCGAGATAATTCACGCCAGTTGCCCTGCCGGTGGAATCAGTGGTTATCTCGCGAACACGAGCGCCGGTTACGAGTTCTGCACCCTGATCGATTGCGCGCGGCCAGTAGTTCAGATCGGTGGATGATTTTGCCCTTTGGTAACAGCCCATCATGTTGTGACCGCAGAAGTTGCAGGCATCTCGGCCTTCGCCGTATCGAATCGAATTGACGTAGTTGTCAGATGGCCACCAATGCCACCCCAATCGATCAAATGCAGCCGCCAACATCTCACCATCCTTACCGATAGGCACAGGCGGCATTTGGCGTGGTGAACGAGGAGGATTCGCCGGGTCTCCAGCAATTCCAGCACAACCCATCACGTGATCGTTCAGGTCATACCACGGTTCCAAATCTTCGTAAGTGATTGGCCAATCATCTGCAACACCGTCGAGAGTTTTGACTCGGAAGTCTGAAGGATGAAGGCGAGGCGTGTGGGCAGCCCACATGATCGTGCTTCCGCCAACCCCGTTGAACATCACTGGCTCAATCGCCGAATCATCGACGTTGACCGGGTAATCTTCCCGCAGCTTGCGCTTGTTCGGATTTATCGACCACGAACTCATTTGCCTGAGTTCGAAGTCAGGTTCTACTGTTGGGAATTTTGAGGCGTCTTGCCAGTTGCCTTGCTCGATGCAAACAACATCGAATTCAGCCTCGGCTAACGAGGCGGCGACGGCTGCTCCAGAAGCACCTGCACCGATGATTAAAACATCGGCGGTACGGTCGGCATTGTGATCAGTTGTAGTCATGGGCAGCCAAGATAACTATCCCCAGACAAATGAGCCAACTTTCGCCGAATGAATTTAACGCCCCCCTCTCACTACGAGGGACGAACGCGATACCTACGAAATCCTACTCAGCCCGGCCGAAGTCGTCTTCCACTCTTACGATGTCGTCTTCGCCCAGATAGTCACCGGTCTGAATCTCGATAATCTCGAGCGGCTCCACTGAAGAAATATTGGCGATTCGGTGGTGAATGTTGCGAGCAACGAACATCGTTTCGCCGCGACCCAAAGTGTGCTGCTCTTCGCCAACGGTTACTTCGGCGGTGCCGCGTGCCACAACCCACGTTTCGTCACGGTGTCTGTGCCACTGTAGCGACAGTCGTTTCTCGGCTTTCACGGTCAGGCGCTTGGTCTGAAATCCGGGACCGCTGGTAAGAACTTCGTACGAGCCCCACGGTCGGGTCTCACGCTTCTTCTTTGCTGCCGATTCGAACTTTACTTCTGAGGTTTCAACTGGCTTATCGGTCAACTAAATCTCCACGCCGGCAGCGAGCCAGGCAAATCGTCCACGCACAACAAAACTATAGATCAATTCTATGGTGTGATAAGCCGAAGGTCACGAATCGAACTATGAATCCCTGTTATTCAGGACGGCGAGGAGGATTCGAACGGCGAAAATCTAAACCAGCGCAGAAGGCGGAGGGAGAATTACGCGCTTCTTAGCTTCGTACAAGTGCACTTCGCCAACAACATTGTCGACAACAGTGCCCTTTAGTTCGAATTTTGAGTGCTGAGCTACCCGAACGGCTGCAAAATTTTTAGGGTGAATCGTCATACGAAGCGACTTCACGCCTTCTTGAGCCAAAATCCAATCTACTACAGCTTTGGTCGCCTCTTTGGTGTAACCATTGTTTTCCTGATCTTCGTAGATCGAGAACGCTATGCCGACAGAACCGGTTTCGTCTGGAGGACCGCTCACGCCGACGGTGCCAAGTACGTTGCGAGATTCTTTTTCGTAGAACAGCCAACCCCACCAGCCAACTTGACCCGGTTCGTACTGCAGCCGTTGTGAAACAGCTTGCAAGTAATCATCGTGCATCATTGGTGGAATCTGGAACGGCTGAGGGAATTTCAGGCGCTCTTCAGAAAGCAGTGAATCACCATCGCGTGCCATCATCGAATCGGCTATTTCGCCTGTTAAAGGCGTGAGGCGAGTTCGTTCGGTCTCAAGTTGTTCATGCAGCAATATGCCCATAACCAAAGATTAGTCTCGCCCAAGCTTGCGCGCGAGCGGGATTGCCGTACCCTTCCGGTGGCTGGTAACACGTAGAGCCCAAGTTGCTAGTTATCAAATCCGATAACGCAATCGATCTCTGAACAATCTCAAGAGCAAGTAAAAAAAATGCAAGAACGTAAGCCGAATATTCTTTTTATCCTCACCGACCAGCAGCGTCGAGACTCGATGGCTGCTTACGGAAACAACTGGATCAAGACTCCGAACCTCGACAAGCTCGCAGAGAAGAGTTTCGTATTTGAAAACGCCTACGTAACCCAACCTGTCTGCACACCAGCACGTGCCTCGATCATGACGGGCTTGTACCCGTACAACACCGGCCTCCAGCGCAACAACATTCCGCTCTCTCGAGACATCCAAACTATTGGAGACATGATCGACGATGAGTACTACAACGCTCACATGGGTAAGTGGCACTTAGGCGACGACATGATGGCCCAACACGGCTTCGATACATGGGAAGCTGTCGAAGATTTCCAGCGTGTGCGAATCACTCGCAAGGAATATCGGTATCAGGAAGCGCCGTACAACCAGTGGCTTCAAGATCACGGCGTTGAGCCACCCTCTATGTCGATGTCCTACGAAGCGTGGACGGGCACCGCTGAACTCACAGAGGAACAGACTCAGGCAGCGTTCCTGGGTCACACCGCTTCCAAATTCATTAGCGAATTCCCAGAAGGTAGACACGCCGATCAGCCGTGGATGCTCTATGTGAACTTTTTCGAGCCGCACCCGCCATATACAGGCCCTCTGAACGATCTATATGACCCCGACGAAATCGAAGTCGGTCCCGGGTTCCGTACTCGACCCGATTCGGGATCGCTCGTGAACCGGCTTCGTTCCGACTACTACATGGGTGGAGGAAATAACCCTCTTGGTGAAGCAGGTGGTGATTTCCACGACACCACAACCGAAGAAGGTTTCCGCAAGCTACGCGCACAATACTTCGCAAACGTGACGCTGGTCGACAATCAGCTCGGCAAGATTTTTGAGGCTCTAGAAGAAAGCGGACAGGCCGATAACACCATTATCGTATTCACAAGCGAGCACGGCGAAATGGGTGGCGACCACGGCATGCTTGAGAAACGCTCTCTCTATGAAGAGGCTTCCAACGTTCCGTTCCTGATGTACGTGCCGTGGATGACCGATATGCAGCCACGACGAATCCCCGGCTCTGTGGGCCAGGTAGACCTCGTTCCAACGCTTCTCGATCTTTCAGGTAGCGAAATTCCAGACCATCTGGAAGGCAAGTCGCTACGACCAGTTCTGCGTGGTGAGGAAGACCTCTCAGACAACGATGTGTTCATTCAGTGGAACGGCATGGGCGACCGAAATCTCGGATCGCCAGAGATAAATCGTATGGTCTCGATTCCATGGCGAGGGGTTGTAACCGGCGACCGTTGGAAATTGAATCTCTCTCCCGGCGATCAATGCGAGCTGTACGACTTGAACAATGATCCTGCCGAACTCACTAACTTGTTCGACGAACCTGAACACAAAGACCGAATCAGAGAAATGGCGGCTCGCATTCGAATCTGGCAAGACGAAACCGGCGACGACATGCCGTTGCCTGCGGTTTAGTAAGACTATTGCCTAGCCTCCCCCTCCCTGGGGAGAGGGCTGGGGTGAGGGTGAAATCGTAAGTCGCAAATTATCTGAACGTGCGGCAACTAAGCTCACCCGTCCAAAATCGAAAAAACGCGCCGCACCCACAAAAGTGTGTAGCTAGCACCTAGAGACGCGCAATCTAACTCGGCAGGGAAAGCCCAAGACTCAAAGTATGGGCAGACTAATAGCGGTCCCGGCAGCCGCAACAACATTGATCATCTTGCTGCTACTGATGGTCCAAATGGTTTGGAATTTCTAGCGAACTTCGTTCGCCAAACGAGCCGCGCCGCTTACTAAACAGCGGCCATATTCGGCTGCTCAGACATCGAAGGATCGACTGAGGCCCAGTAACGATCGAATATCGCTCGAGTTTCTTCGTAGGTATCTGCGCCGAACAGCTCGACTCGGAACTGTCGAACACGATCTCGCCCGCCGGCGTACCACGACAAATGCTTCTGCATCTGAATCAATCCAACATGCTCTGGGAACAGCTCGATAATCAGTTCCGTGTGCCGATTAATTACCCGAGTTTGATAGTCGTACTTTTCTTCGGGCGATAGATCTTCAAACGTCTCGTCGAATACCCACGGCTTACCCATGGCGCCTCGACCAATCATCACCGACTCAACGCCGGTTTCAGCAGCCATTCGCTTGGCATCTGACATCGATTTCACATCGCCGTTGCCTGTAACCGGAATGTTCACAGCATCAACAACCTGAGTGATCATGTCCCACTTCGAAAGACCGGAAAACTGCTGCGTACGAGTTCGCGGATGAACAGTAATCGCATCTACACCAACGTCTTCAGCCATCTTGGCAACTTCAACAGCGTTGAGATGCTTCTCATCCCAGCCGCTACGAATCTTGATGGTGAACGGAACGGTCAAAACTGCACGCATCGCCTCAAGAATTTTTGCGGTCTTTGGAACATCCTTCATCATCGCCGAGCCACGACCAGTTTTTGTGATCTTCTGAACAGGGCAGCCCATGTTCAAGTCGATGATGTCAGCACCCTGATCCTGCAACCACTGAGCACCCGGAACGAGCGTTTCAGCATTGGCACCGAGAATCTGAAGTGCAATCGGCTTCTCTTCAGGCAGGTACTTCGCAATGTCGTACCGAGTCTTCGTGTTCTTGCGAGTCAGACCCGTAGCGTCGATCTCTTCGCTGGTCGTGAGCGCGCTACCGCACTCGCGAGCCACCATTCGGTACGCAGCGTTAGAAATTCCAGCCATGGGGGCCAGTCGTGCCAGCCCTTTTACTTCGACATTGCCAATAAACATATAGTGAGTATACGAATTGAGAGCGACTATTTGTCACTTTGAATTTTGTTCAGAGTGACATCGTATTCGTTAGCGACGGACCGTTTTACACAAATTTACGTCCAAACACGACTGCGTTTCGTAAGTTGTAGTTAGACGATTCGATAAGAAGGACGGATTCGTGAGCATCGTAACCAACAGCTGGAACTGGGCCACTGCGACCCCGAAGCGAAACAAAATCACAAAATTTCTCGTAGCGATAGCGCTCGTACTTTTGGTTCCTGCTTTATGGCTCGGCTGGTGGCTCGGATCGCCGCTGTTCCTCGACGATGTTTCTAACGAGGAGTTCCCGCTCACCGCCAGTGCGACCATTCCCGAAAACGTCACCCAAAATGAAGCTGAATCGATGATGGAAACCGCCGCCAAGCTCGAGTCCTCAATGGACGAACCAATGGATGATGAAATGACGAAATCGTCAACGATCAGCCTAAAAACGGGATCATTCCGCGACGAAGACCGGCTGCACAAAGGAAGTGGAAACGCGACGATCTACCGATTGGAAGATTCTTAGCACATCCTTCGATGTCGAAGACCTTAACGTCACAAATGGCCCTGACCTACATGTACTCCTGATGGTCGATCCGGAAGGACGCGATAAATCTCAGGGTTATCTCGATTTAGGCAAACTCAAAGGCAATATCGGAAACCAAAACTACCCAGTGCCTCCGGGAACCGACATCTCCGGTTACAACGCTGTCATGATCTATTGCCAGCCGTTCCACGTGATCTTCAGCACTGCCCCGCTGAACTAACGCCACACAAGCCGGGACCTACTAACTCGCGGCTTCTGCAGGTTCTATGGGCGGCGACTCAGACCTGTTCTCTGGATTGCCAGAGTGAATTAGCTGCTCTTCACGTTCCGACATCAAGTGAGCAGTGATCGCCTGCATCGACTCCACGTGCACGTGTGCGTTCGCTCCGAGCACTACAGAAAGCCTCGACATCGTCTGTGCGCTGTCGGCTTCAACAAGCACCACGAAGTCGTACTGGCCTAGAGTGGCGTAGCGAGACAGCAAACGAGCTCCGGGTACATTTATCGAATCGCAAGCTTCGGCAAAAGCGTCAGGATTTTCAACGCATGCCTGAAGACCGTCATCGGTCAAGTTCGCCAGCAAAAAGAACAGCATCGATTCGACTCCGACCGGCTCAAAGACCAGTCTCTACTTATCGGAAATATGAGCAGACCATAACGCAGTTGCCACGTCCTATTCCAATGGTCAATCGAAAAATGACCTCATCATCACTGTCGGAGGCAGGAATTTACGTGCAAACTGTGCCGATAATTCTGGGCAACAGTGAAATCAATTAGGAGCCACATGGCACAGCCAAATATCGTACTTATCAATTGCGACGATCTTGGATACGGGGACTTGGGCGTTTACGGTTCGACGATCAACAAGACTCCAGCCCTCGACAAGATGGCCGCCGAGGGCGTGCGATTCACCGATTTCTACGTAGCTTCAGGCGTATGTTCCCCATCTAGAGGAGCCCTGCTGACGGGTTGCTACCCACAGCGAATCGGCTTCGGAGAGTTCGATGGGTTCAGGGTGCTGTTCCCTGGCGACGCCATCGGGCTTAACCCAGATGAAACGACTATCGCTGGCGCCCTAAAAGACGTTGGATACTCAACAAAAATCATTGGTAAGTGGCACTGCGGAGATCAAAAAGAATTCCTCCCAACAAACCACGGTTTCGACAGCTACTACGGACTCCCCTACAGCAACGATATGGGTAGACAGGTAGAAGATCCGACAATCGACGATCACGACCGTCTTGAAGCCCTCCGCAGCCGTCCGCCACTACCGCTGATCCGTGATGCGGAAGTCATTCAAGAACAGCCCGATCTTCGAGCACTCACTGAGCGATACACCGAAGAAGCTGTGAAATTTATTCGAGGCAACAAGGAAAACCCCTTCTTCCTCTACTTCGCACACATGTACGTGCACCTGCCTCTCTACGCATCAGAAAACCTCGTAAACGCATCTGAAAACGGCGACTACGGTGCATGCGTAGCGGGTGTCGATTGGGTCGCAGAAGTACTTTTCGACGAACTGAAGCGACAAGGACTCGACGAGAACACCCTTGTGATATTCACGAGCGACAACGGCTCTCGAATGCAGGATCAGGGTGGCAGCAACGGTGCTCTTCGAGGACGAAAGGGACAGACATGGGACGGTGGTCAGCGCGTTCCGTGCATCATGCGTTGGCCCGGCAAGATTCCTGCCGGCGAAGTACGCAGCGAGCTGACTTCAACGATTGATTTCTTTGGAACTATCGCCAATCTCACAGGAGCACAACTGCCAGAAGATCGAACGACCGACAGTGTCGATATTTCGCCGTTGATGTTCGCCAACGAACCAACCACTTCGCCAAGAAGTGAATTCTTCTACTACGACGGAAATAATCTCGAAGCGGTGCGCGACGATCAATGGAAATTGCACGTTCGCAAGGAAGATGAGGAAGTAAACGAGCTTTACGACCTACGTGCCGACATCGGCGAAACGAACAACGTCTACGATCAGAACCCTGATGTAGTTGCTCGACTCACGGGGTTGATCGAAGCATGCCAACGGGATCTAGGCGATCAAGTGAATGGTATTCAAGGCAACGATGTTCGCCCACACGGTCGAGTCGAGAACCCCGACACTCTCACGCACTACGATCCCGAACACCCCTACATCTACGCCGAATACGACAAAGCCGAACGCGGGTAGTTTTTTTTCAGGGCTCCCGCAACCGATCATTCCGAGAGAACTACATCTCGGTGTTCACGCGCACGATTCGCCTCGGCGGACCGCTTAGTCGTGGATCAAGGTAAGTCTTCATCTCTTCCGATGTGGTCTGTACTTTGCCGTGCGTCATGACGAGCGAGATGTTTTCTTGAACTTGAAGCGACTTGATTTTCTGGAGAGGGTTCTCGCCGACAATCAGCAAATCTGCGTCTTTGCCAGATTCAAGCGTGCCCACTCGATCCAAAATCGACAGCGCATCGGCAGTGTTGCGAGTGCCAGCCACAATCGCATCCATCGGCGAAAGTCCGCAATCGACGAACTCAGATAGTTCGATCATCGCGTCGCCGGGACCACCATCCGTACCCAATGCGATCTTCGTTCCCATCTTGTGGGCTTTGGAAACACCCTCTCGGTGGATCGGGTACGCTTCCTCCATTCGCTGTCGAGTCCACGGATATTCGATCTTCGAAATTCGGTCGTGGTTCGTCGTAAACAGGGTTGGAACGAAGTACAAATCGGCTTTCGTAATCGCCTCTAGTCCCTCGTCATCTATCAACGCTCCATGGTGAATCATGTGCGTGCGAGCGTTCACTGCGTACTTGAGCCCCTCATGGCCATGTGCGTGCGCTGCGACCGGCATGTCACGCATTCGAGCCTCATCCACCAGAGCCGTGAGCTCTTCTTCGGTGTAGTCAGGCCAGTGCACACGCTCATGCTCCCACTGGAACCCGCCCGTTGCAGCAGTTTTGATCATCGTGCAGCCGGCAGAAGCGAGCTTGCGAACAGCTTTGCGAATTTCCCACGGTCCGTCGGCGTGAATGCCTCTCACGTGACCGCCTGAGGCGTTTACAACCCCAGCGGTAATCTGATTCGCACAGCGGTCGACATAGCCTTCGTTTATGGCGTTGGTAAGTTCGACAGCAGGCGGTCCCCCACCAATGCTGACAACCGTCGTGACCCCGGCTCCCAGCGATTGGCGCAGCGTGTTGATCGCATTGAACCCGACTCGAAGATTAAGACGGATATCAGTGGGAAGGTCTTGGTTCGGGCTGACATGAACGTGCGAATCAATGATTCCCGGCATGGTGTACTTGCCAGTCGCATCGATAACACTCGCATCTGGCGGCACAATTACGCTGTCGGCAGGTCCTACTTCGCCTATTTTGCCGTCACGGATGAGAATCGTTCCGTTGGCTACCGGCTCACTACCCGTGCCATCGATAATCGTCGATCCAACAATCGCCTGTATGTTCAACTCTCAAAATCTCCGAAAATCCCGGTGCGAATCACCATCAAGGTCTAAATGACAGAATGAGCGACCATCGTACTGCACTATCCGTACCCGTCGACACTGTCCCAATGTCGCCAAAAAGAAAGCACGTGAACTAATGTCGAAATCAATCGCGCAGGTGGTCGATCTAATCGACGATCCCGAAATAATTGCAAAGTACGAGGGCTACCATCGAAACGCCTGGCCAGAAGTCCACGCAAAGCGAAAAGCCTTAGGCATCGAACGAATGGAGATTTTCCGAAGCGGAAATCACTTGTTCATGTATCTGACGGTTCCCGACGATTTCGATCTTGAAGAAGACTTCAAAGCGTACAAGGGGACTGTGCGAAACGAAGAGTGGCAGCAAATAATGTCGTCGTTCATGCAGAAAGTTCCCGAGGCAGAAGACGGCGAGCTGTGGCATGTAGCGACGCTGGCGTTCGATTCCGAATGGTTCAAGTAGCCATCACGCAGACCGAGCAAACTACGAGAAATACTCGCGTTCTGTCTGCCTTGCTAGCTCACCACCAACGAACGATTGTTGGCGCCACATTTCGTAAACCACCAAAGCAACAGCGTTCGAAAGATTAATGCTGCGGTTCGAAGGCATCATCGGAATGCTAAGTCGATTCTCAGGTCTGATCTCTGACAGTACCGAATCGGATAATCCTCGGCTTTCCGATCCAAAAATAATCGTGTCATCGTTTTGATATTCGACTTCGTCGTAAACCCGATTACCGCCCACGGTTGTGGCAAAAGCTCGGCTGATATCAACCGATTCTCCAAGCTGCTCAAACGATTCATGCACAACCACGTCAGTCAGGTGGCTGTAGTCCAGTGACGCCCGTCTAAGGCTTTTTTCACTCATGCTGAAAGCCAACGGTTCGACCAGGTGCAGAGTGGAGCCAGTATTCGCACACAGCCTGATGATGTTGCCAGTATTTTGCGGAATTTCTGGCGCAACCAACACAATATTGAACGGCATGTTTCTCTCTCGTCTGGATAGCTCGATCACTAACGATCAAGATATCTAACGTTCGATTATTCCTTAGCTCTGGTGTTAGTCGTCTGAACTCGATCCAAGATTGCGGTCGGTCGTCCTGACACGATCACGTCGATTTTTTTTGGCTGCGTACATTGCATCATCGGCGTGATCAATCACATTCATCACCGACCACCCCTCAACCGGGAACGGCGCAGCACCAATCGAAACTTCGACCACCCCGAGACCACTAGATGACGTTTCATTCGATAGCGCCTCGGTCAATTGAGTCGCCTTTCTTACGGCTGAATCAATTCCGGTTCCCTGCAAAATAATTCCGAACTCATCGCCGCCTAAACGACCAACAACGTCTGAATCGCGCAAATTATTTGTCAGGATTTCGACGACTTTCTTGAGAACAGCGTCACCTGCTGAGTGCCCCTGCGAATCATTGAAGTGTTTGAAATTATCGATGCCCAAATACAGAAAACTGCCCTCGGTTTTCTGTCGACGTGCTGAACGAATCGACTGCCTGAGCAACACCTCAAGTTGAGCCCGATTGAAAGCACCGGTTAGCTGGTCGACAGTGGCGCGAACTTCAAGGTCTTTTTCACGAGCTCGATCAGCGGAAACATCTCGACAAATGCCTAAAACCGTTCCTTCAGAATCGACAACCGCAAGCCTCACATCGAAGGTTCGCTCACGACCACCAGAACTCCCCGCAACAACATCGGTTCTTAGTTGTTTGCCCGAATGATGGACATCTTTCGCCGGTTCCCAGAACGGTTCTAGCTCTGGCCATACTTCAAAGATTTTCGAACTACCGTCAGTGGTTCCGATAATGCGCTGAAATGCGTCATTCGATTCGACCACAGTCCCATCGCCGGTCGATACAAAGACTGGATCATCGAGTTTCAAAATTACGTTCAGGTCAAGCGATCCGATGATTGCTCTCCAACCCACTAATTCGCTGCTTTTTACCGATTCAGCCAATCGACGTGGCGGGCAAATACCACATAACAGTAGCCACGATACTAACCCAATCGACCGAGCAGCATGAGCCAGTGAGTGCGCTGAGCAGCAGAAATCGATCCTGCGCTCAGCGCTTAAAAACTATCCGTTGGTCTTTTTCCATTCCCCGTACTCAGCTCGACCTTCCTCGGAAAGAGGGTAGTACGTTCTGAGATCGCCGCCCTCTGAAAGCTTGATGCGAGTGAACTCTTCCCACTCGGCATGCTCACCACCGGCTTCGGCGAGCTGTTCAGCAAGCTCTTTCGGAACGACTACCGCACCATCGTCGTCAGCAATCATTATGTCGCCCGGCATCACGAGCGTCCCAGCACAATCGATTGGCACGTTGTAGGCATACGGGAACTGCACGGTCTGCGTATGTGCGTAAGGCGTCACGCCAGTTAGCCAAATTCCAAGCCCAGTTTCTTTGGCACCACGAATGTCACGAATCGCGCCATCTATGATGATGCCCAATCCACCACGCCCCTTGAGATACGTCAGCATCATGTCGCCAAACACACCACTCGTATTCTCACCCCGACCATCGACAACAATAATGTCGCCAGCCTGTGCGTGATAAAGCGCGTGGCGGTGCACCTGCGATTCGGGATCTCGGTATTCGCCTTCAGGGTACTGATCTTCTCGCTTGGGTAAGTACTGAAGTGTTATCGCTGGCCCCACGACCGTAGTACCCGGTGTGAAGGTTTTGATTCCATCCAATACCGAAGCCTTGATGCCGAGCTTTCGTAGTTCACCCGATGCCATTGCACTGCCGATTCCCTGCAAACGCTTGATGAGATCCGGTGACGGACGTTCAATATCGATTTTAGGAATAGGAGTTTTGATAATCACGGTCAAGGCCTTCCGGGCGTTTTATAACAGCGGGTAGATTTGGTTCAGCGCAATATATTCCTCTTCCCGCACCGGTGGTTGCTGTAGGCTCTACTTTCGAACAAAATCTTCAATTCCTAACCGAAAAACAACCACGGTGAAATCGATGAACAAGATTACGAGGCTGGTCACTGTACTTGCGAGCATGGCGTTCATGCTGGGAGTCGCTTGCGCCAGCGAATCTGGTGGCAACACAACGAACGAAACCTCAGTTTCAGATAACGCCGTGGTCGAAAGCCCAAGCACTCAAGAACTGCCACCGAACCGACTCATCAAACTGGTCGACGCTCTCGACGATCCTGATCATTACTGCATCGATATTCGGGGCTGGGGCTCAAACGTCAGGATCAACGATTCACTTCAGGCTCACACGTGCAAAACCAGTGACAACCGCGACGAGCAGTTCACATACAGGTTGCCATCGGGTCAAATCTACTCAGAAGAATATGACCTGTGCATTCAGCCTGAATCGCTCGAACATGGATCACAGCTGTTTCTGCGAGATTGCTCAGGAATCTCGCCTCAAGGATTCAAGTTAGAGGACGACGGCACAGTTCGGCCGATTCTTGATCTCGAAAACACACTGTGTGTCGCTGTCGAAGCGGGAGACGGACACGTCATCAACGCCATCCACAAACGACGTGAGCTATTCATCCAAACGTGCGCCGGCATCGATCCTAGCCACATGACATGGACGTTCTCAGGCGGTGCAGTTTCACCCGGTTCGTGACGGTCTAATCGTGAACTAGCTAATCTGCCCTACAGCATCGTCACGATGCTCTGACAAGTGACCACGCATCGTGTCTAACAAAGCCACGGTCGCTCGTACGTAGCTAACGCGGTCCGACAGCAAGTGTTTTCCTGCCGCCCTTGCTCTTTTCTCCAGATCAGCGTGAGCGGCATTGACCTTGTCGTGACCGGGTTCTCCGGGAACGCCAAGAGACGATGCCATGTCGTTTTGTCCGAAAGTAATGCAGTCGATACCGGGCACCGAAACAATGGCGTCCAAATTATCGATACTCGCCTGACTTTCGAGTTGTGCGATCACGAACATGTTTTCGTTCGCATCGGCAATGTAGCCCTTGTTGCCGCCGAACTTGTCGTTCATGGTCGGCAAATAATCGTAGTAGTGACCACGACCTGGCCCCCACGATCGTTTTCCTTCTGGCGTGTAGTAACACGAATCGGACAAAATCTGAGCCTGCTCGCCACTCTCGACCCCAGGTCCCTGAATGCCCTGCACCCCACGAGCCAAGTACTGCTTGATCGGAACCGGATCGACCGATGGCACTCGGGCTGTAACTGTCATCCCCGCAGCGTTCGCAACGCGGCAAATCTCGTCGATTTCGGAGAGATCGAAGTGGCCTTGTTCACCATCAAGATCAACACCGTCCATGCCCGCGAGGTGCGCCATTTCGACCAGTTCAGTCGAAGGAAAGTGCATCTGCAAGAAGTGCGCCTTCCGACCTTCTTTGTTCGCCGCGAAAATACGATTGATTGGCAAGCCGGTTCTCCTGATGTTCCGAATAGATCGTGCGAAAACGGAGTA
>Ga0222718_10003436_pt1 | contig 13601 bp, 16 predicted proteins | sample C33_27DmetaG_FD_165045 | JGI IMG/M metagenome (GOLD analysis project Ga0222718, IMG submission 165045) | Estuarine water microbial communities from San Francisco Bay, California, United States - C33_27D | ecosystem: Environmental > Aquatic > Marine > Unclassified | place: USA: California... | reverse complement strand
TGGACCCAAAGGAGATCCCCATCGTATGAAGATCCTTAGTCGAATAATTGGATTCTTTTCCGATGAGCGAACGCGAAATGTTCTTGGAGCATTTCTTATTCTTTTCAGTGCGGTATTGGTGCTATCAATGACTTCTTACCTCTTTACTTGGAAGGTCGATCAAGACCACATCCTTGATGGCGGTTTTGGAAAAATAGCCACCTCACCTAATCCTGAGATTGAAAATTGGTTGGGGCCTATCGGTGCTTACCTCAGTCATCTTCTCATTTTTAAAGGGTTTGGCATTTCATCCATAGGATTGGTAATGATCACTTTTTTATTGGGTTTTCGCATTCTATTTAACGTAGAGCTGCTTCCCTTCAGAAGGACCTTCGCATACACTTTGTTTACTATGCTTTGGGTTTCGCTCTTATTTGGAGCAGTATTCCCAGAAAACCTTCTACTGATGGGAGGTTCACTCGGATTTTACATGAACTATTGGCTCAGTGGAGTGCTGGGTGACATTGGGGTATTTCTCAGCCTCTTATTTAGTGCGCTTGTCTTTTCAGTAGTCAACTTCAATTTGAGTATCCCGAGAATTATTGCAGCAATGAGTCGGACATCATCTATGCACGAAGCTGAAGAGCAAACCGAAGCAGATACTGAACTGGATTCCGAAGGTTTTGATGTGATCAATAAGTCAGACGAAATAAAAGAAAACCAGCAGAGCAATACAATGGAGCTCGAATCAGACGACCCCATAAATAAAGGGAGTGAATCTGAAGAGCATTCGGATGGTCTTGCTTTGGATGTTGAATTTCCTGAAACGAGCGATACGGAGGTTGAAGAAGTCATAGATAAAAAATCAGAATCCGATACTAAGGATGACGATGTAGCTCTGGATGTCGAAGCGCCCACGGGCGATGAGGAACTAACAGATGAAGAAAAGGCAGCGCCCTCAGAAATGGTCGATTATGATCCTTTATTGGATCTGAGTAAATATCAGCATCCTCCGATTGACCTATTGGAAGATTACGGAGATGGCAACATTCAGGTTGAGCGCGAAGAACTAGAGCAAAACAAGAACCGCATTGTTGAGACGCTTAAGAATTATAACATCGGTATTTCAAAGATTAAAGCGACAATTGGGCCGACTGTTACCTTATATGAGATTGTACCAGAGGCAGGTGTTCGAATTTCAAAAATCAAAAACCTAGAGGACGATATTGCCTTAAGTCTTGCTGCGCTAGGAATAAGAATTATCGCTCCAATACCAGGAAAAGGAACCATAGGTATAGAAGTTCCAAACCAAACCCCTGACGTGGTCTCCATGCGCACGGTGATTAAAGCTGATAAATTTCAACACGCCAAAATGGAACTTCCCGTGGCTTTAGGCAAGACCATTTCTAACGAAACCTTCGTGACAGATTTAGCCAAGATGCCACACCTATTAATGGCTGGCGCCACTGGCCAAGGTAAATCTGTGGGACTAAACTGCATTTTGGCGTCCTTACTTTATAAAAAGCACCCTGCTCAGGTAAAATTCGTTTTGGTAGATCCTAAGAAAGTTGAGCTCACCCTCTTTAATAAAATCGAGCGTCACTTCCTTGCCAAATTGCCAGATGAGGAAGAAGCAATCATTACTGATACAAGCAAGGTTGTAGCGACCCTCAACTCTCTCTGTATTGAAATGGATGATCGCTATGAAATGCTTAAAAATGCACAATGCCGAAACATTAAAGAATACAATGCGAAATTCATTAAGCGTAAACTAAATCCAAATAACGGCCACCGATATTTACCCTACATCGTATTGGTGGTAGATGAGTTTGCAGATCTCATCATGACTGCCGGCAAAGAAGTAGAGATGCCCATAGCAAGACTCGCACAACTCGCTAGAGCCATTGGTATTCACTTAATTATTGCCACTCAGAGACCATCTGTAAATATTATTACAGGAACAATAAAGGCTAATTTCCCTAGCCGAATTGCATTTCGTGTTACCAGTAAGATCGATTCAAGAACCATACTAGATACTGGTGGCGCAGAACAACTTATTGGTCGTGGCGATATGTTGTATAGCAATGGCAATGATTTAATAAGGCTTCAGTGTGCATTTGTCGACACTCCAGAAGTGGAAAAAATCACGGACTTTATTGGTGATCAACAAGGGTATCCAGATGCCCACTTGCTGCCTGAATACGTTGGTGAAGGAGGTGAAAGTGGAGGTGAAAATTTCGAGGACATGGATCGCGATGCACTCTTTGAGGACGCAGCTCGTGTGGTTGTAATGAATCAACAGGGCAGCGCTTCTCTTTTACAGCGAAAACTTAAGCTCGGCTACAATAGAGCTGGGAGAATTGTGGATCAATTGGAGGCTGCCGGCATCATCGGACCTTTTGAAGGAAGCAAGGCTCGACAAGTATTAATCCCTGATGAAATAAGTTTGGAACAACATTTGTCTAATCTCTCGAATAAAACATAAATCATGAAGCATTACCTCTCTATAGTTGTTGCCTTATCGGTGACTTTAACAAGCCTAGCTCAAACAGTAGCTACAGACCTCAATCCACAAGACCCCAAGGCGAAAGAAATTCTCGATGCTATGAGCGATAAAGCATCAAGCTATAAATCGTTCAAAGCTGATTTTGAATACACCTTGATCAATGAGACGGAGTCAATTAATGAAACTCAGAAAGGCTCAGTGATGATGAAAGGAAAGGAAAAGTATAAGCTGGAAGTAGCTGGTCAAGAAATAATGTGTGACGGAGAAACCGTTTGGACGTTCATACCTGATGTTGGCGAACTTCAAATTTCAGACTTACCCGAAGAGGATGAAGATGATGGAAACATGATGAATCCAGCCAATGCTTTTCACATGTATAAGAATGGCTTTAAGTATAAGTATTCGGGTAAGGCTACAATTGATGGCATTGATGCTGATGTAATCAAGATGTACCCAATGAATCCAAAGGGTAAAAACTATCATACCATCATCGTCAATGTTGACAAAGCCAAATTGGAGCTGATTAGCATGGTAGTAAAAGGAAAAGATGGCAATGAGTACACCTATCGCTTAAAAAACTTCACCCCTAATATTGATGTTTCCGATTCGGATTTTGAATTTGATGAAGATCGGGCTGATGATATTATTGATCTACGCGAATGATTCTGAAGTTATTCGAGGACAGTAAAATGGAGCTAAGGCTCCATTTTTTTTACCCTTTTGTTAGCATTCCGTTATTAGAAGAAGTCACCAAGAACTTTGACATCTATTAATCGTTACTTTGATCTAAACCTCAAGAACGAATGAACATAGGCATTGTATGCTATCCAACTTTTGGCGGTAGTGGTGTTGTGGCAACAGAGCTTGGAATTGAATTGGCCAGACTAGGAAATCAAGTCCATTTCATAAGCTACTCACAGCCTGTGAGGCTCGATTTATATGAGAACAATATTTATTACCATGAGGTAGTAGTCCCCAATTATCCTCTATTTGACTATTCTCCGTACGAACTAATGCTCACCTCCAAACTTGTGAGTGTAGCGAAAAACGAAAACTTAGATGTACTTCACGTGCACTACGCCATACCCCATGCCTCTGCCGCATACATGGCCAAAAAAATTCTTGAGTCTGAAGGTATTCATATACCAATTATCTGCACCCTCCATGGCACAGACATAACCCTATTGGGGAAAGATGCTTCGTTCGAACCAGTAATCACGTTTGCAATAAACAATAGCGATGCTGTAACTGCAGTTTCACAAAGTCTAGCCAACGACACCTTCGCTCACTTTAAGGTAAATCGAAAGTTGGATGTTATTCCAAATTTCATTAATCTAACTCGTTATGAACACCTTAAGCCCAATGGGTTAAGGGCAAGATTTGCTCATGAAAGCGAACCATTAATCATGCATGTTTCCAACTTTAGAAAAGTTAAGCGTGTAGATGATGTTGTTAGAGTATTTGCCGGTGTAAGGGAAAAGTTGAAATGTCAACTATTACTCATCGGTGATGGTCCAGAGCGATCGAATGTTGAGGAAATGTGCCGAAGTTTGGGCATGTGCGAGGACATTCATTTTTTTGGAAAATCAAAGAACATTGAGCAATTTCTTGTCAATGGGGATTTGTTTATTCTACCCTCAGAGACGGAAAGCTTCGGTTTAGCGGCACTTGAAGCAATGGCAGCTGGTATGCCTGTAATTTCAAGCAATACAGGCGGATTGCCCGAGGTGAACAAACATGGTTTCAGCGGTTACCTATGCGATGCGGGCGATACAGAACGTATGACGGACTATGCGCTAGAAATTCTATCATCAACTGAAAAACTAGAGACATTCAAATCGAACGCGCGTGAACAAGCGAAAAAATTCAGCTTAAAATCAGTATTACCTAGGTATTTAGAGCTGTATAACTCATTGGTTGATTAATTTGGTACAATCATTGGTTTGCACTTCATCAAAACGCATCATTATGAAAAAGATTTTTGCCTTAGCAATAGTTAGCCTATCGATGGCATCCTGCTCAACTTGTTATGAATGTTCAGAAGAGGTAATTATTTCGAGCGGAAACACACCTGTAGATACACAATTAGTTTCGGATGAGTTATGCACGGCTGATCAATCGGAGATAGCCGAACGTGAGAGCGAGGGCGCTACCTGCGAATCAATTTAAGATTATACCATTTTCAGAGCTTTCTTCCTGATCTAGAAGAAAGTTGAGGTATTTAAGTTGGTTTTTCACAATCCGTTGCCGACTCTGTTCTGAGTCAGCCATGAGTATTCTCACCTTGTCTTCGTTCTTGAGGGCTAGGCAAGCCGCTATATCCATAGAAGAATAGTGTTGTATGCTTTCTAATCTTGGGGTCTCACCGTGTTTTCTTTCAATAAATCTTGAAAATTCATTTAGTGTGTCGAGAGGTATGACTTCGGAATCATGAATCTCTTTATGAGCTCCAACCATTCCTCCAGGATATAACTTTCCAGGAAACTTAGGCATGATGGATTTAACGTCAAAAACGGCATCACACTCCACCAAAACGTCCAGAGCCCCATCTTCATGAACTTTGGTTACCGAAACCAATCGACATAGAGACCCAAGACGCACCTTATTTCTCCCTTCGTAGGGCAGCACGAATTGTTTTTTCTCCTTTTCTAATTCATCGAATAACTGGAGGTATCGAGGTTCGAAAATATATAGAGGCACCTGCTCTTTGGGCAAGAGAAGCATCCTGAGTGGAAAGAAAGGAAGTATCGATGATATCTCACTCATCTAATCAGAACAATGAAATTAAAAAATAGTTGATTCAGAATAGATTCCAAACTTCTTCCTTTTTAAGATAACCGCCCTTAAGTGAATTGGACAGAATGATCACTGCCTTATCATGCTTTTTGGAGGTCCAGAAATAACTTCGAAACCCGCGCCACCATCCATTGTGATAAATCAGAGAGTCTGAATCATTGAGTTGTTTAATGCGCCAGCCAAAACCATAGGCTTCTCGCCTACCCGATTTTATTTGTGGAGACCTTGCCTCTGACCAAAGCTTGGCATCCACTATAGTAAGCTCATCCATTTGCCGATAAAACTCGAAAAGATCACCAAGCGAACTATACATACCCTTATCTCCATATACACCATCAAGGTATGACGGCTCCATACATTTTCCGCTGGCAAAATGTCCACGCACGATATATTCTTGAGTAGCTTTATTAAAAACATCCAAGATTTCAGAGTCCTTCATATTGAGCCGATCGAAGACTTCATTTTTGATGTATACACCAAAGGGTATTTGTGTTTCTGCCTCTATGATGTCTGCCAGAAGCACGTAATTGGTATTGCAATAGTTGAATTGTCTTCCCGGTTCAAAATAATTAGGTATTTCCTCACACTCGAACATGGTCATGAGGTCTGCGTTTTGCATAAAATATTCGGGCATACCCCAAAGGCTGTCGGTTACGTAAGCATAGTAGCCGATGCCGCTCGTGTGTGTGAGCAGTTGCTTTACAGTTACATTATGATAAGGGGTGCATGGAAGAAAAGTACTAACCGAATCATCTAATGAAATTCTTTTCTCTGATACCAGTTTGAGAATGGCCAGTGCAGTAAATGGTTTAGACAATGAAGCAAGCTGAAACTGATCGTGCACTCTTAAGCTATCGTTTTTGTCACTTCCTCTTATGCCTAGTGCAAACGAATCGATCATTCCATCGCGGTAAAATAAAGCCGCCCCAGAAAACTTGCCTTGATCTGATAAGGTCTCAAAAAAACTACGGATACGATTGTGGGTCGAGTCAGGAAATCTCTCCAAGGATGGCGTAACCTTCATTTCCACAGCGGGAACTTCTTTTGGTGCTAAATCATTGGAGCAAGAACCAAGTACAAGAAAAAATAATGCTAATATGACGAAGGACCTCAAATCTATAATAGGCGCTATTGAGTCTCACTACAATCGCATGTCCAATCGAAGCTACCATAAGCCGCCTCGCACTCTTCGGTGTACTCACTTATCTGTCTGTCGGTACCACATTGTTCTGGGTAAACATAACGATCAACTCCATCTTGATCTCTAGCAATACAAGTAAAACACTTAGTGCAGCTTGTGGTGACGGTTGTCATTACAAACACCGTAATTATAGGTATGTAAAACCTTCTATTCATAATCTAAATATCTAGATTTTCTCCACACTTACAACTAATATCCGTCTCATCTGAATCTGGACCCAACTCCTTTATTCTATCCTGAACCGCATCATTGCAAATCTTTTCATAGTCTTCTAGAGCATCAGCACGTTCACAAACCTTATTGTAGCCCCACTGCAGCTCGTCTTCAGAATTCACAACGATGCACTGATAGCAACGTTTACAGCTACTAAAAGAAAAAAGAAGCCCGAGCGTGAAAACAAGTGATAAAAGAAATTTCATTGTATAATAGACGATTACAATTTGAAAGCGTTATTGATTGAGTAGCTGCGTGAGCAACTCTTTATTTACCTCTTTACCCGTCCAATTCGACACCACCTCTCCGTCTCGCACATAGACTACTGTTGGAAACATGCCATTAAACGCTCTAAGAAGATTTCGGCTTTGACCTATATAAAATGGAATGTGTGACACCCCATTGTCAGCAACAAAATCCTTGGCACCACGCTCACCTCCGTATATGATGAGACGGATTTTACTAGGGTCTTCTGTGGTGGCAATGAGCGAAGCGAGCTGCTTACAATGTACACATTTCGAAAGCAACAATACAAGCACCTTATCGCCTTCTAAAAAGTCTGCCTTATAAGATTCGTTTACTTCAGAAATTAAAGCAGAATTAATGGTTGCCTCTTTGCTGAGGTCTGCTTCTGGCAGCGGAACAAAGTAAAGCAGTATGGGAATCCCAATAACCACAAGTGGTATTGGAACCCACTTTAAAGACCATCGATTTAAATGCTTATTGGCCCCCATCAGGAATACAGCAATGGCCATGAAGACCAGGTTTTTAGCCAAACTCTCAGGAGCATCCATGGGAATTAACTCTCCAAAGCACCCGCAGTTTTCCGCGCCACTACCCGACATGATTTGATTGGCCAGAAAAATGCTAAAACCGATAAGCATAGCTATAGAACCGATCACCATAAGTCGAGTGAAAAATCCAAAGGAGATGAATAAACCCAAGACAATTTCTAGGATAATAACCAATCGAGTAAAAAGCGGTGCAATGTCCCATGATACACCTACTTGTTTAATCAATATGAGTTCGAAAGCGTCAATCGGGAAAAGCTTGACAATCCCTGAGGCAATAAACAGACAACCGAATAGAATTCTTATGATGGGAGCAGCAGTCTTCAAGATTCACCTTTTTTATATCTACCTGAAAGGCGACAGTTAGATGCTGGGGCACCTAATACCTTACGTTCCATTCGAGCAGTGCATACTTCCTCTGCTTCATCTTCTTTCGCCTCTTTGATTATGATTTCCACCACCCCATCCGTTGTTTGGCAGGAGCATAGATAGTCTCGTCTACAACCAAAAGACACGGTGACAAGAGTAAGCAGCAATAAATAGAAAAGTTTGATTTTATTCATCTTTGAAGGACCACAAAACTAACGGTAGTGTTGAACAGTTAGCATACCAAATGAGTTTTTGAATAAATTATTGTAAACGATGAAAGGACTTAATTATCCAGCCAAGATTTTGATTGCATGGGGTGAGTGTATTTCGGGTAACGAAAAGATTACACAATGGCTGATAAAAAATGGCTTCACAGAATTAGGTCTTTTTCGATACGCTCTTCGAAATGAAGACCGATCAAGAAAGTGGCTTTTAGACAATGGGAATCCGCATTTGATGGCTCTAATCAACGGTATTGAGGGGAACGAAGATGCGCTCAATTGGTTGAAGGCACATGGCTTTGAACTATTATATCAAATGGCATTGGCGGGTGATGGTAACAAGGAAGCAATATTGTATCTCGAGCAAGGAGACCGGAAGATTTTTGGGCTCTTAGCAAAGTGTATGGAGGTTGTGAAAGACGAAATACAAGCCGACAATATCGATTATCATAAAATCAGCAACAGCTAGTCTTTCAGGGCTTTACCATTTTGAAACTCTCCTTTCCAAATGGTTCCATCTGGGCACTTGATCTTGCCTTTGCCTGTTCTTTTTCCGTATTCAAAATGACCGCGATATAGCTGTCCGTTAGGCCATTCCATTTGTCCTTTACCATGTGGGTCGTCTTGTTTCCATCGGCCGAAGTACTTTTTACCATCGGGCCAAACCATATTGCCTTTGCCGTGGCGCATTCCATTCATCCATCGACCTTCATAATAACTGCTGTCGCTCCATACCATCGTTCCCTTTCCACTAAACTCGCCTTCATAAATCTCACCATAATACTTTGAGCCATTTTCAAAGAAGATCGTGTGAAACCCATCGGTAAGCATGCGTATGTCCTCAGGATTTGAAACCTGACCGAATGCGAGGTTCACAAGAACTAAGGCAATCGAAGAAAAAAAATACCTCATCATTTCACTTTAACCAATTCACCCGCGCCTGTAATGTCTTTATTCACCACTGGGTCGCCTATATACTTTACCTCTCCAGCCCCAGCAATGTCAACGTTTAGCTTATCTGAAACATTCACTTCTAAATCACTTGCACCTGCAATGTCAATGTTGGCCACACTGGTCTGTAAATTAAACGCTCGAATCTCAGCAGCTCCAGTCAAATCATAATTTGCCTCATTGGCATAGCCAGAGAGTGACATTTCTGCCCCCCCGCTTACATTCACTTCAAACTTTTCTAGTCTCAAGTCAAGCTCTGCCTCACCTGCACCAGAAATTTCAATCTCTAATGACTTACCATCAATTGTTTCTGGAGAATAAATCTCAACCGCACCTGCTATTTCAATCTCTTCTAGATTCACATAATACACAACGATCTCCATTACTTCCGAATCTAAGTGCTTGTTGTTTGACGAAATCACCAATTCCTCACCTTTCACTTCAGTAACGATGTGCTCCATGAGGTTTTGATCTGTACGAATTTCAACTCTGGGCTCGCCTTCCCTTAACTCAATCGTAAATATTCCAGAGGTAGATAGAACATTGAATTGATTCATCTCTCTGCTTTCATTCACGATTACACCATCACCTTTAATTGTTTCATTGCAGGATGCAAGCACCAAAGACATTAAAGAGAATATTAAAACCTTTTTCATGATTCGTATAGATTTGAGGACTTCAAATGTGATAAATACTTTGGTTAATCAAATCTAATCCTCGATAATGAAACTATTACTACTCAGCAACTCGACCAACCCGAATGAACCATATCTAAGCTGGCCATTGGATTATATAGAACGTATGATGGATGGTTGCAAAAACGCTGTGTTTGTGCCATACGCTGCCGTAGGATTCAGTTATGATGAGTATGAAAGCCGAGTTAATGAGTCTCTGGCTCAACGGGGTCTGAATGTTACATCTATTCATCGAAGTAACAACCTGATCCAAACTTTAGATGATGCAGACGCCATTCTCGTAGGTGGAGGCAACACGTTTCATCTTCTGCACGAACTTCAGCGACTCAATTTGGTTGAAAAAATTAAATCGGTGGTAAACTTTGGCATTCCTTACATCGGATGGAGCGCTGGATCTAACGCAGCCTGCCCAACCATAAGGACAACGAATGATATGCCGATTATTGAGCCAGAGAGTTTTGAAGCGCTTGGCTTGGTTGATTTTCAAATAAATCCACATTATACAGAACGCACCATTGAAGGACATGGCGGAGAATCACGTCTTCAGCGTTTGATGGAGTATTCTGCTATCAATGAAATTCCTGTGGTGTGTTTGCCCGAAGCATGCGCAATAAGAATTGATGAGAACGGAACTAGACTACTTAGCTCAGAACCAGTAAAATTGATCAAAAAAGGCGGTAAAATTGAGCCCTTGCATCACGGAATGGTTGAAATCTAAAAAGTTATTAAGGCTGCTACTCGATCGTAAAGTCTGGATTATAACCTCCTGTTTCGCGGATGTTGTCTGAAACAGCTACAGTTCGAAATGGTGCCAATAGATCAACCTCCTTAAGATCAACACCTTGAGTGTAGAAATATGAACCAAAGTAATTATTAGCAAAATCCCCGAGTGGCGCGGAAGTATAGTAAGTTATCAATGCCGCAAACAAAAAAAACACTCGGCATTAACCACAGAATATCCGTTTTGCTAAATCGATTGAACAACATCTTCTAATCTGTAAATAACGCGTTAAATTCACTAACGATGTGCTGGGAATTATCACCTTTATCCGTTTAAAGTTGAATGACATGATTAGATACACAGGCCTGATTTTATTAGGCTTCGCTTTATTTGGCTGCAACGATGAAAGGGATGTAAACTTCTCAATCGATCTAGCCACAGATGTTACTGTAATAGCCACATTAGGTATCGAGGCTGAACAGGAAGTTTTAAGTGAAACTGTGATTCCACAGCTTGAAGATGCCTACAACACAAACAACACGGAAAGTGGTTTGGTCAATGACATGACATTCTCATCCATCCAGTTGGTAATGTCAGATCCAGAGGATGCATCGCTGAGCTACATCGATGATATTGAAATTTACATCACAAGCCCTGATGCAGACTTAGAGGACCAACTTATTGGGTCAGCTCAAAATATTGGAATAACGCAATCCATCAGTTTTAGCAGAAATAGCACAGACGTGCAGGAATACATTAAATCTGGGACGGTCGGCTTTAAACTAGTTTATACAAGCGATGAATTTGCACAAGTAAATCGCGAAGCTCGCATCACGACACGTCTTGCCGTAGACGCGCTTGAGCGCTGATAAGTCTGCTCCATTGAAATAGTCCAGCTATTGACAATGCGAAGTAAACAACCATCAATAAGCTGTATACCTCAAGCCCTCTTTGGTAATAAAGCCAAATTGAGACTGCATTGATCACAATCCAAAAATGCCACGAGCTTAATACTCGCTTTGCCTGCATATAGCTTGCGATAAAACTAAAAACGGTCGTTGCCGCATCTATGTATGGGTTATTAGAGCTGAAGTATTCAGACATGATGTAACCAAGGCTTGGAGCTAATAGACAGCCTGATAGAATAAAATATAAATGCTTTTTCCACCCCCATGTTTGAATGGAGGAGGAATCGGACTTGGATCCAGCCCCACTCCATTGTATCCATCCATATACTCCGATCCACACATAATAAGAATAGAGTATCGCTTCTGAATAGAGCTTCACTTCGGCTGCTGGCCAAACAAATAAAAAAGCTCCAAGAGCGGAGCCAACAATCCCAAATGGCCAACACCATTTATTATTGCGCATGAGTAAAATGAGAAAAGCAAGACTAAGGCAAACCGAAATAGTTTCTACCCATGTGTAAGCATTCATTGATACGAATGTACCTTGCATGCAATCGGATGACATTTGTTATGAGGACTTTTTTTGTTACAATATTGGTTTGTGCTAGTACATTGGTCGTTGGGCAAGCCACAGATACAGTGATCGTGTTTTTTGATCACAATCAGCATGAAACCAATCGTTTTGGTGTGTTAATTGAGACGTTTAAAAACTCCAATATTATAGACTCGATCATCATTATTGGCTATACAGATAACTTAGGTACCGAAGCATATAACAAAACCTTGTCGGAACACCGAGCACAATTCGTTGCCAATTGGATTGGTAGCAATTTTCAAGAAATCAGAATTGCCTCTATTCGTGGGGCTGGAGAAATCGGTACGGAGAATGAAAAGGCAAATGCAGAGAATAGACGCGTAGATATCATTGTATACAAAAAGCCGAAAACTCAACAGATACCTATGCTTGCTGAGCCCCCTGAACCGAAGAGCACTTTAGTAGATAAAGATGATGTAATTGAAATCGGAACCAATGACACCAATATCATCTTAGAGGGAGTGAATTTTATTGGTGGTCAGCACTACCCTCTTCCTGAAAGTCGCCCAGCAATTGAGAAGCTTTTGAGAACCATGAGGAAGTATCCAGATTTGAAAATTGAGATTCAAGGGTATATATGTTGTGAATACGACCAGTTCGATGGATTAGACTTCCATACACAAACCATGAATCTGAGCGAGAATAGGGCCAAATACCTCTATGACTATCTCATTGATAACGGCATAAGAGCCTCTAGACTCAGCTATAAAGGCTACGGTAGTAGTAAGCCATTAGTATTCCCAGAAGTAACCGAAGAGGACCGGATAAAAAATCGAAGAGTTGAAATCAAAATATTGGATTGATTAAGATGTAAAATCATTGTTAATCAATTCTTTGAGTAACTAATCCTTTTTCTTGTGCCACAATCACCTACTCTTTCCGTTTCGAGAAACGCCATTTTGTAATCATCTAAATTCAATGTTACAATCGATTCACGTATTTGGCACTCTATTGGTTCAATTGCCCTTAGCGTACTTGCTTTTTACATCTTTATAGATATGTATAATGAATACCCCAATGTTTCTATAATAGCATTTATATTAAATGGAGGTGGAATAATACTTGCTGCCTCCAATTTAAGTGAACTGTATAAAAAAAAGAAAAACATTAAAGAGCATCCACCCAGTCCTTAGCTGTTTTGAGATCCACACTCATTAGGTCCTTATACATTTTTACAGCATCTAATTTTGAACCAGACTTAGCCAATTCTACAATTTTATCCAGTTCAGTATTTTCTTCATGAAATAATGCCTGGTAAAAAACCCCATTGTTAATGGTTAGCCCACCAATTGGATGAAAACCACCATTTAAATGTTCGCTTATTTTACTTTCTAGAGATTCTGTAGAATCAGAAGAAACAATTTTATAAGACTTATTACTCATTTTTATTTAAAAATAATTGAACACTATTTTACAGCTAATTAATATCTTGTTGTTCATTTCCATAACCGAATATCGGTTATCGCTGAGAAGATTGTTTAGTTCGGTTATATTTCTAATATGACCAGAGTCGATGTACATTAACGATCATTGCCCACAATCAGATTCAGAATAATACTCATTGATCAAGATTGATATTGTTTCATCGTGAGCACCTGACTCTTGTGTTTATCCGATTTCATACCTAAGCATAGAATGAGGGTAATTGAGACTGC
>Ga0222718_10003431_pt1 | contig 13609 bp, 16 predicted proteins | sample C33_27DmetaG_FD_165045 | JGI IMG/M metagenome (GOLD analysis project Ga0222718, IMG submission 165045) | Estuarine water microbial communities from San Francisco Bay, California, United States - C33_27D | ecosystem: Environmental > Aquatic > Marine > Unclassified | place: USA: California... | reverse complement strand
TGTCATTACCATCGGAGGTTATCAAATGAACACTGAAGTCTTCTTCATTTGATGTCTTACCACCCGGCCATATAGTTTCTTGTACCTTTTTACCGTATATCCATCGTTTAATCGTAGGTTCGGCTCTTTCTAAGATATCAATGATACACATGATAGCCTCTTGAACATCATGTTGATCACCAATTTTGAAACGGGGGAATTTGTGTTGGAACTCTTTTAAAAGTACTTTCATATTAAGTGTTTCATTTCCAGTTGTCCAGTATGAACGAATAAGATCTGAATATGCTCTGGTAAATGAACATTTGCCTGTGTATGGATTTCTCATGAAGTGATTCGATATTATGGGTATATGTAACAAGCATTGAATACCTGTGTTGAAGTAGCATGTATTCCCAAGATTATCGAAGCCCTTCATTTACAATTTATGTGAAAAAAAGGCTTAAGAGAATGCCGCGAAGTTTAAATGTTAAGTAAAAAATCATGGATATTACAGAAAAGGTTCTTCACATTTTCGAAGCTCACAAGAATGAGTCCGACATAGAGATTGAAATGCGTCTTGGAAAGCATAACGGTTCCCTATTCGATACGAATGTTGGTAAGGATAGTTGGAAGCAGGTTCTAGCTGGACTGAAGAAGTATGATGGATGGGAATCAACCAAAACCACTATTTCTGACGTATTTTATAACGATGCTAACAGTGTCCGAATTACATGCGATGAAGACAGTGGTGATCAGACTATGATTCAGAAAATCAATGTCATAAAGCAAGATTTCAAGAGAAATCCCCTCGATGTTCGTTTTTGTGTTGCTCGAGAAATACCCACCATGGGTGAATACGAAATGGATCGAAAGAGAACTAAGACTCGTCACTCGTTTGTACGCAAAAATTTGAGCATTGATATGACTATCAGTAGTGGCGACCACGTCGATATGGACTCAGAGGAAGAGGCTACGTATCAAATTGAGTTTGAAATTATTAAACCCTCCGATGTCGATTCAATCTATAAATTCCAAAATATTCTTCAGAAGATTGATGATCTCTGTAAATTAATTCCACAGTAATAGTAACGATGATCTACATCTGGTTACTTCTCATGGTATTGGCTCTGATGTTTGAACGCCCAAGCAAGTCTAATGAGGTTGAAGGATCGAAGTATTTCTATCTCAGTGACGGCGCATCTAGGGATGTTTATCTCAAAATGCACGAAGATAACATAGGAGACAATGCGTTGAAGAGATTTGTCCATATGGAGGATGACTTTCTCCAATTAGAGGAAAAATCTGTGTGTTCTGGCATACCTCTCATAGTTCAAGCTAGTATAATTTCTAATAAAATAAAAGATGCATTTCCACACTACAACTTTTCTTATCATACCAAACACTTAAAGCAAATTGCAGAACCGAATAAAACCATTAACAGAAAAATTAGATGTTGAAGAGGTCACTATTTAACATTTTGAACAAATTACACAACATCAATTTGTGTTCAGGACTTTTTATATAATCAAAATTGTCTAGTATCGATATGATAAGTTTGTTATCATCATCATCTTGACGACTATGAAGCTCACATGGACAAGAAGAATTTCGACTACTCCTTATGTAGTCTGCAATTGTATATATAATCGCATCTAAAAGTTCTTCTTTTGCCATCTCCATCCATGAATTTTGTTGGGTTCCCCAAGTTCTTGTATCGTCATCTACTCTAACCCCATGATTATATCTTTTCAATCCTAGCTGAAGCCGCTCCAACAGTTCTTCGGATATTCCCATTTTGTTTAATATTAGCTCGAAACTTTAACCAATATTTCTTATAATCTGACATCTTTTTATTAGATGGTGGATTCTTCTGGTTCATGATGTAGTTGGCTGCTGCACGACGGTAATCGTTGCGCATATTGAGGGGAATACCATTAACACCGGTACTTTTCATGAGATAGTTTCTCTCGAGTTCCCTTTGCCTTTCCATCTTCCATTGACCTACGACACGTTTTTTCATCTCATTGATATTTTTCTTAAATGGAATACCCATCTTATTACCATTTGTTATAGCATTAAGTGCAGACTTCATATTACGTGCATCCTTATTAATATTGGGATTGTACCGTTTCATCCACTTGTTTCCGTACAACTTTTCGATATCCTTACGAATAGACTTTTCATCTAGACCACGCTTCTTTATCACGTCGGATTTCTTTTCTGTACGCTTTTTGTTTGCGACGTTGCGACGTACATCCATTTTAGTAGGTTTGGGTTTTTTTACAGGTGACGGGGCATTTCGTATGGTATTACGAGCCTTTTCGATGAGCTTGCACAGATCTTCACGTTTTTCTTTACCGTCGAGTTTAATTTTCAGAATCGAAGCAATACGAAGTAATTCAATCTTGGACTCATTTTTGCATATACGAGCCCCTATCTTGAATTTATTACCAGTTCCGGAAAGCTTTTTGTTTTTGTTTTTGTTTTTGAACGTCACATTCTTATTACCCGATGCATTCTTAATTTTACGGCAAATTTCTGCAACTGTAGCAGTTCTAGTACCGTTTTGTGTTTTGACTCTAAAATTAACTATACCCATACTTTTCGCCATTTTAATGACATCAGCCTTTTTCATACGCGAACAAACCGTTTTGTCGTTAGCCTTAGTCTTAGCTTTGGCTTTCTTAGCTTTGGGCCTAGAGGCTTTTACACCTTCAGAAAACACACCTGTGATTGTGATCTGTCCATCAGTGTGTAGAGACTGTACAAAATTTTTCGCGAAATCGTATGCTCGCAACAGATCGGCAGGATTTTGAGCACCCGATATTTGTACATTTCCACTAACGGAGAGTATAAGCTTAGTATCTCCGAAGTAAGCATACAAGAATGGAGATAGTTCCGGTTCGTATGTGACACGAGTCATACCATAACGCCTAAACTTTGCAGCAATTGAATCCATCTTGAAGGTGCCATTTACTCTAAATGAACCACTCAAGTTATTATACGCGATTGGATTATTAAAGATTTGGTTACCATCAGTGTAATTACTGATAACAAAACGACGGATAAGCTCGGGTTGATTCGCTATGTTGGTACCTATGAATCCACTTGAGAAACGAATCTTACCGTTTTTATATATGTTGAAAGTGACACCTTTACTCTCAGTATCATTAGAAATTTGCATTTTTATTTGAACACTCGCAAACTTTTTTGTGAGATCCCCCTTAGGACCGAATTCCCTCGTGTGTGAGAATCCAGTTTTAAACTGACCATAAATACCGTTTAAAGTGGTAGTGTCTATATAAAGACCTTCCCCGATAGGTGTTTTACCGAGGGGTGGTTTCATAAGAATAGTTTTAAGATTTACAACAGTGTCTTTAGGACCAAAACCAGATTCTATGTTGGCGTTAAACATACTTGGATTTAATTTGGTTATTTCAAATGAAGGTGCAATGTAAGCTAGAGAACTATCGTTAAATGTAGTTTCACCGAGTGCCTTTTTGAAGGCATTCTCATTTATCCCTTTGAACTCATTTGCGAGTGGATCACTCGTGAGATTTTTCTGAAGACGTTCAGGTATCCTCATTTGTCGGGGAGGAGGTCGAGGTGGAGTCCTAAATGCACTGTAGGCTGGGCGTGCTTGGGCGCGTTCGGCGCGTTCGGCGCGTATCATTTCCATTTCAAGCTCCCGTGCAAAAGCATTATTATTCGAGTTTGGACTCTGAACTTCTACACCAGATCGACGCACAAATTCTTTGACCGACTGGCTCATATTACTATTGGGAAGGATTTTTTTTTAGGTGTCGTCTGTGAATGTTAGATCATCGCTGACCACATCTAGACCATAAATGATAGGTTGATGTTTGTAGAGGCGTCCCTTATACTTAACTGTTTCATTCCTAACCTCAATTTCCCTAGAACTGAAAGGTCCTGCATAGAAATCCTGGTGAAACTTGTGATTACCAAGATTGTTTTCACGACAGTGTTGGTTGAACTTGGCAACAAACTCCTTTTGTGGGACGAAGAGGTCATCATCAAAGTTAATGTAGGTAGATTCAAGGAAGTTTGTAAGACTACTCGCTACCATGGCCACCTGTTTCTGAATCTGCTTGAAATACGACGGTACAACATTCCATATATCCTTATTTCTGTATTTGTTAGAGAAGTCTAGATAAGCACGCACACACTTTAACAGGATAATAGGCATTTCAACGTGAAGCTTTTCGTCGAGTTGAGGATCTGCATCTTGCACCTGGCGGCTAAAGTTCCACGGTAAGATACGACGAAGCACTGAACCTGAATTGTCTTTCCAATTGGGTACCTCATTCCCACCTAACACCCCTGGTACCTTCCACTCTATAGATACCGCAGTCTTGTTCTTAACAGCTACAGACACATCCTCACCCGATACGATAGATTGAAACTCCGCTTGTTCGAGGGCGAGATCACCTTTAACTTCAGGCGCAATGAACATGAAAGAATCCTTAATGGCAGAGAGACCGAACTTCTTCTCAATGTTATTTGAGAGTGTTCCAACATCCTCGTTCTCATAGAACTTCTTGAAAACTTTTGTAATCAACGTACTCTTACCAGACCTCGCAATACCCTTGAAAAATGGAATGACTTGCCAACCATCTAGATCACCTACATCAAAGCAGAGACGACCACCCATTACATATGCCCAGTTGCATACATCATCATCGAACTTCTGATATTTTAGAATGGAATCAAACCAAGGTGTTGGAATTTTCGTCCAATCATCGAGATGTGAGAAATTGTCAAACTGCTGATCAAAGTACTTACAAGCAACAATACTAGGATCTAGACATGCATACTTATCACTCTTGTATGGATAAAACTGACAATCATATACACCTCTATCTGGTATCCATTCCTTACCTACAAAAACACCATTCTTAAATGCCCACACCTGTCGTCGCTTGTTAATTTCAGGGAACTGTGCATCATTACACTTCGTAATATTATCGATAACATCACGGAAAATAGACCCCTTACTTGTGAAATGCTTCCAATTTACAAAGTTACTCTCCTTCCTTGGCAAAGAATATACAAATTCTTCAATTGTAAAAATTGGATTCCAAGCACGAGTTCTAAAACCCTCAACAGTCTTAATTTCTTCACAACAATGACCCTTGTACCTTCTGTATCCAGCCCTGTAGGCTTCCTTCAATGAAAGCATCAAACATTTCTGAAATGGTGTCGATTTCTCAACTTCCTCTTCATCCATAGTAGAAGGATCCGTATAAACCGAAACCTGTGGTAAAGCTGTTGGGGCAATCACACGCTCATATGAAATCTGGTGACGACGAACATTTTCAAAACCATCCTCAATTTGAAGAATAATATTATTGAGCCTCTTATTGATCGTTACTTCATCGTCATACTTATAATCCTTAATATGCATATGTACATGATTGTTCAATTCAATCAGAAAGTTAATCATACGATTCTTAATTCCACGGATAGCCATAATGTCAATTTGATCTGGTTTAGGAATGTCATCATCATAAAAGTTATCGGGATGTATGAACTGCCTGTAACCTAACTTTGTAGCACGTTCCATGCATGGTGAATACCCATCGAGGTTCATGAGGTACCACCTAAACTCAAACTCTTCTATTACATGTAAAATCTGTTCTTCATTCATTGACTGGATGTTCTGTTTCTGCAACTCCGTGAGTGCATTATACAAGTTTGGATCCTTATCAATGAAGTGAGTTTCTCTCATCTACCGTATATACAATTTTATTCCTTAAGCGGAATTTATCTTACTCAACATCTTTATGAGAATTTTATTTTGGGTCTGGAGTTGGCTGGCAATATTAACTAGAGCTGAGCATACCGTGTCACCATCCTCTGTGGCTAGAAGAGATGTTATGATATCGGCCATGTCTAGAGTTTCACCATCGTCCTCATCCTCTTCAATTATCGAAAGATCCTCGCTCTCATCATCGGTAATAATTTCCCCTTCTTCAATCTCATTATCATCAGGCTGTGTCGACATTTAATGTCAACTGAGAAAAATCCAAAGAAAAATTGCCGCGTTCTACTGAAATTATTTTCTCTGTATACAGTACAACTACTCTCAAAATGGCCGGCGGTCTTATGCAACTCGTCGCGTACGGTGCCCAGGATGTTTACCTTACTGGTAACCCTGAGGTAACTTTTTACCAGGCCAAATACAAGCGCCACACTAACTTCGCGATGGAGAACATCGAGCAGACCGTTAACGGTACTGCCGCCAACTCCGGTCGCGTTTCTGTCACTATTGCTCGCAACGGTGATCTTGTCGGTGACATGTACATCCAGCTTAAGTCTCTCACTTCCAACACTTCTACTTCCCACGCCACCGACGATTGCAACTGGGTCGCTGAGCGTGCGATCAACAACGTCGAGTTATCAATTGGAGGACAAAGGGTTGACAAGCACTACCAGAAGTGGTGGAGGCTTTACTCCGAGCTTTACCTCGATGAGTCCAAGAAGGCTACCTGGGGTAAGATGACCACTGGTAGTTCCACTGTCTATCTCCCTCTTATTTTCTTCTTTAACCGCAATCCTGGACTTTTCCTCCCACTAATTGCCCTGCAGTACCATGAGGTACGCGTTGATATTGACCTCGCGTCTGACTTCAATACATACCTTGATACCAATGTCTTCAAGGTCTGGGCCAACTACGTCTACCTTGACACCGAGGAACGTCGTCGTTTCGCCCAGAAGGGCCACGAGTACCTCATCGAGCAGGTCCAGCACACTGGTTCTGACACCGTTGAGGCCGCTTCCCAAAAGCAGGTCCGCCTCTCCTACAACCACCCCGTGAAGGAGCTTGTGTGGTGCTTCGCCAACTCCGCCGACAGGGAAGGTCTCTGGAACTTCTCCAACGCGGCCGCTGATACTGTCATCCTCGAGTCCAACCCCACCGTCGGAGTTCAGTCCAACTGCTACGTGCCCGTCTCCGACCTTGGCACCCCCCTCTTCGCCGCGGCGGACTCCACGAAGCTTTTCACCGAGGAGGCTGTCGGTGCCCTTGATACCTTCAAGCTCGTCCTTAACGGTCAGGATCGCTTCAAGGAACAGGAGGGTAAGTACTTCAACCAGGTTCAAGCGTACAACCATCACTCCGGTAACCCCTGCCCCGGTGTGTACTCCTATTCTTTCGCCCTCAAGCCCGAGGAGCACCAGCCTACCGGTACTTGCAACTTCTCCCGCATTGATAATGCCCAGGTTGCTGTCAAGACTACCGCCGCCTCTCCCACCACCATGCACATGTTCGCCACTAACTACAACGTCCTCAGGATCCAATCCGGTATGGGTGGTCTGGCCTTCTCCAACTAAATACTCATACGTAGTATTTTAATAAAATAGCATAAAAATTCATATTTTAAGATACCCAAATACCTTAAAATGTGATAAAGAATAATACCATTTTGATAGTAGTACCATGATAGTTGTCCCAAAGTGTATGTACATTCTTGCACGACGTCGTACCTATCGACAACGGAAAAAGGTTGAGAAAAAACCATGTATGAAGAACCCAGATGCACTTTCATGTGCGATCCGTCATAGAAGGTGCTTAGAGTGTCCGTATAATAACTTTTTCAGACCCGATAGACCCATCAAGAATGACCCTCCATGAAGAATATGGCATCGTCTAACGATGAGTACGATGGAGATGGAGTGGATATGGGAGTTTTGTAGCCCTTTTCATTTATAATTTTAGAGGCCGTTTCCTCATTGATTAGTTTTTTAATTCTATTTCTTTCATCGTTGAGTTCAATAATTCTTTTTGCACTATGTGTGAACGAATGGTTGTATAAACCTTTGTGATTTAAAAGTCTCAACATCTCCCTAAAGTCCCAAATTCCACGATTGATATCTTTTAATTCTCCTTTGTGTGATGTATCAAACTCTAACTCACACAAAAGGTTATATTCATTTTTTATATTTACGAGACTTTCTTTCCCGTCTATCATTTCAATTTTCAATTCGAGAATGGTAATTTTATCTATTAGATCACCGTTTGATATTTCAACTTTCATTAAAGAAATGACGTATTTAAACTTTATATATGATCAAGCGACTTCTCGACCTTTTTATTAAAGTGGATAAACCCATGTTGGGTCGATGGGCACCCAAAACATGTCATGAACTCAAGACCTCTATAAATTCTGTGTATCAAAATAGGGACCACTGTGGCGACGTTATATGCAAAACCCCAAAGAAAGCTTCTGAATATAAAGATAAGCGCGATAAGTAACTATGTATGATATTTACACCGATGGGAGCAGTTTGGGAAATCCTGGACCTTCTGGCTGGGGTGTGGTCAGTGATAGTTTTAAGCTTAGTGCTGGACAACCTAATTCAACAAATAATCGGATGGAGATGACAGCTATTTTGAGAGCTCTTCAAGAGTGTGTGAAGAGAGATATTCAAGAAGTTCGTATATTTACGGATAGTAACTACGTGAAACAAGGAATAAACGCATGGATTATAAAATGGAAACAAAATGGATGGATGACATCTGCGGGTGCACCCGTAAAAAATAAGGATTTGTGGATTGCTGTTGATGAAATGCGTAATAAATTGAAAGTAGTTGAGTGGCGATGGGTAAAAGCCCATAATGGCGACCCTAAAAATGAAGAAGCTGATAAATTAGCCAGGGAAAGTGCTAAAAATATATCCACGTAAAATATACCATGAGTGTTCAAAAGCAAGACGAACACTGTGAGTGGTGCGAAAAACAAGAAAAGTTGCTTATAAAATGGGCTGAAAAAGCGGCTGGTTACCGCTGGTTGCATAATCATGCACGCCTATTCTACAAGAAACAGAATGATTGGTTGTCTTATCCTAGTATAGTAATAGCAAGTATAACGGGTGTTGGTGGTTTTGCCGTCCTAAATCCAAGTGGGAATGAAGATGTATCCGACGATACCAAGAATAATATAATGATCATTCAGTATTTCTTTGCCTTCCTAAATGTTTTGGGTGGTATACTCACATCTATCAGTAAATTTAGTCAGTCTCTACCTCTATCTGAGGCACACTCGGCTATGTGCGTGCAGTGGTCAAAGTTCTATAGGTCTATTGATATGGAAATATCACTCGATGTTAAACACCGCTCAGAAGTTGTTGAGTTTCTTATGAAATCTAGGGAAGACTATGATAAGTTACTTGACGACGCACCAGATATACCGGCTATATCGATTCAAGCATTCATGGTTCAGTTTCCAGAAAAGGAAAATAAACCCGATGTTTGCAATGGTTTGAGTATAGTTGTAAGTGATGACGCAGCGTCTGTGACTGGTTCCCAGCGTGCAGTTTCTCGCTGGCTTGGTGCATTAAAAAATACAACCAGGCGAAAAAGTGGAGATATGGATGAACTCACGCGAGTATAATTTTATGTGTCTATACTAAATGAAAGCGGCCGCATGGAATATACTCACCATTACTCTCATGTATGGACTTCTATATAGTCAGATGGGACCTCAAAGTTTTGACTTTAAAAGTCCCCTTGATGCATTTTACTTTGCGTTTACTACTATGAGCAGTGTGGGTTATGGTGACATTTCACCAAAGACAGACGCAGCAAAGCTTCTCGTCATGTCACAACAATTCTTAATTATGACTGAGTTGGCTAAGGTTATGAAGTTATTTTAATTTCGATATCGTATAAATAGCTAGTAAAGTGTGCACAATATAATAGACAATGTTATAGTCGTCTAATGCCAATATACGCTTGATTTGTAAAATGGAAAAGACGTCATATAATTGTCTATTTTCGTCTATACCACATTCGTTATTGTATATGGGCATGAGAAAGCATGATTGTTCTTTATTAGGGTTGATAATTCCCTGTGCGATTAATCCAGCACTACCTAATAAAAGAGCGTACAAAATCCGCGGATCTTTGAAAATAAATGGTCCCAGATATATGAAAACAGTGGCGACGTTGTGAAAATAATGTAATATGTTATGTTCTATGGGCACTTTCTTTTTACATGGATAGTAATACTTATCTAACGCGTAAAAAACTAAACCCAAGAATAATATAAGTATCATCGCTCTTGAATTATAGGAATATTTTTATCCTGTATCGAATTGAATGCACTTTCTGATAGTATAAAATGAGAATTGAGATTATCAGTCATATGACTCACCGATTTAACAGCTAGAGAAGAACCGGTATTTAAAATCCAACTTAGTATAACTGCACTCGAAGAGCACTCGTGATCATTTGCAATTTTACATATTTGTTCATCTACGAGTGCATCTTTTGACATGGGGCTATAAGCCATGATGTTGATCATATTTTTATCACAGTACTCTCGTAGTTCATTTTGCTGAAAATACGGATGTAATTCGATTTGATTTATGGCCGGTTTCAAGTGTTTTATTTTTTCAAGGTGTTCAATCTTAAAATTGGAAACTCCTACATTTTTACATAAATTTCCCTCGAGTTCTTTCATTTTTGAAAATACGGTGAGAACATCCGCGTCAAAACGTTCCCCATCTTTATACACCACTGGCCAATGAACGAGATACATATCTAAGTAATCAACTTGAAGGGCATCGATACTTGTTTGACATGCATCCTTGACACTGTCATGTTGATCATTCCAGAGTTTTCCTATGATGAAAAGATCTTCACGGGTACATATACCTTCGTTTATACACTTCCTAATCTCCTTGCCGATCATGACCTCATTTCCGTAAAAATGGGCACAATCGAGGGTTCTGTATCCATACTTAATAGCTTCATACACATCACCTTCTTTTGCACCACATGTTCCATAGGCAATTTTGTGCATTTCTGATAAATTTGGAAACATCATGCGATTAATACAGGTTTTATTTAATCCATAACACAGTGCGTCATTTTCAACACCCACCGTATCATCTACAAGATTTTCACCGAATGAAAAATGAACCTGACCATTTTTTACACTCTTATCGTTGTACATGAATTTAAACAACTCAGACAATGAATCACATCTGAACATTTTTGGTAAATGAAATGTATCCGAAAATTGTTTATGAATATTGATGAGTTTATCATCGTGAATATCTAAAACGTGTCCAACATGTGAAGCACCAATCATACCCACATTTACAGCTTCCCCGTGATAATATTCATCTTTTGAAACATATTCTAAAGCGTGACCATATTGATGTCCATACATGAGAATAGGATGGAGTTCCCATGGATCGTTTCGTATGTGTTCAATCTTAGCTTGAATAGTTTTCATTACGTTTGAGAACATGTCATCCTCTGAAAGTGTGAAATTTTCACAAACTGCGTGTTTAATAATTTCAGCGTAACCATCCCATATAAAACGCTCATCTAACGTTTTCAGAAAGTCATAATAAATGTATATATTAGATGGAACTTTATAGCATCCAATTTGATTCTTTCCATGTTCTGTGTTCAGTGCTTGTTTATATGATATACACGCGTCTGTCATGGCGAGAAGTGTTGTCGGAAAGCTGATAAACTCGATACCTCTCTTGTACGTTCCAGCTATAAAACCAGCGAGATTACTTACAGATCCACCCCCCACAGAAACGATAACCGTGTGTGTATCCATTTCATGTTTTCCCATTTCATCAACAAATTTCGAATAATACGAGACATTTTTGAACTCGTCTTTAGCTTCAACCTCAAACACAATACCATCTATCTTTGGAATCCCATACAATTCTTTCACCTTTGTATCAATGAACAATACGACGCGATGTTTTATTTGTTCAATGACACTTTTCCAATCAGAAATGGTTTCAACAGTACATATATTCTCAACTTGCCTGTTAATTATAATCTTCATGTACTATATATGAATATACTCCTATTTATTCTGGTGATCATTCACGCGATTTGGATCATAGCTTTCCAAACGTTTGGGTTATTCATACTACCCAGAAAAATGTATTATGTGTATCCACTCGCCTGCGCGCTCGTGAGTCTTCATTGGATCGTGTTCGACAATAAATGTATTTTATCGGTCCTAGAAAACAAGGTATCGGAGGACAAAAATGGCAACGATGACACATTTGTATATAATGCTATACACGACAATCTCGGTATCCCCATATACGATCAAAAAAGGTTTCAGCATACGATGATGACCTTAAGCTTTTTGTATGTTGCGTACTTGTACCGTAAAGATCCCAAGATTCTAACACTGTGTCTCGCGTGTCTGTATCTCAATAGATGGGATGTATGGTCTAAAAATTTTCTATAAATACAGTATGAGCGATTGTCAAAGGTAACTATGATGATGTGGTTTAAAGACTTGACACCCTTATACAATGTGTTATACACAAAGGTCAGTAACATGATCAATTGCACCGGTTCTCATAGCTCAGTTGGTTAGAGCGTGGTGCTTATAACGCCAAGGTCGCGGGTTCGAGCCCCGTTGGGAACATCTTTTAGAATGAGTTTTCCTCATTGTAAAAGTTAAGACTCGATATTTACCATGGATAATCCGAATACCGCGTTTTTATAATAGGGACACCCTTGTCATACACATAAGAGCATATTCCATATCTGTCTAGTCCATCGTAACATTTTTCAACGTATTGATATTTTACATTCTTATCCTTATAACCATGTAGCGTAAATAAATTAAACGCCTTAACCACTTCTTCGTACAGATATACATTGTTATCATTTTCACCGAGTTTCAATTTGTGATCACAATAACTTGAAAGAGATGTGTAAAATTTACGGCAGCTATAAAGATAGTCAAGCTTTCCAGGATCTGGGGTTTCTACCATAAAATTAATGAGTTCCAAAAAGAGTTCATTTTTTGGACCAGAAGAAACTATACCATTATAGATTGTACCTGTGCAAACGGAGAATACGGTGCACAATTTATCTTTACTGAAAATTTCATCTATAGGTTTTATAAGTTCCGTTTTTATGTCCATATACACGCCGCCGTTTTGATAAAGGTAACAATAACGGAAAAGATCAGCTTTGTGAGCTTTAACTTTTAGATCATTAAATCTATCGGCTACCCTCGTTCCAAAATGTTCCAGAATGAACGCGTGACATTCACTGTCATTATATATATGATGTTCATATCCTGCTGCATATTTTTTTATATTATCATACAATTTTTGTGGAATCTTCTCCTTTGTGTGATACGTCTGAACTATAACATCGGGTCTAGATATCTGTGGATTATTATATATTTTTTTACTGAATACGTTTGCCGTATCTAATAAAAAGACATACACAACCAAGATTATCAATAACGCAATTAGAATCATACTTAAACCTTAGAAAATATTATCACATAATGGATACGGTCATAAATATTTTGGGTCTGGTAAGTTCTATATTGATTACAGTCATGTTCGTTCCTCAAGTTATGCATGTGTATAAGACTAAAGATACCCATGCTATAAACTACACTTTCTTATTTCTAAATTTACTGGCCAGTTCAACTGGTCTTGTATATTCTATATATTTTCGAGTCATTCCAATGATGATAGCCAATACATCAGCTGGTCTATTTTCCGTATCATTACTGGGTATGAAATATATAAACGAACTTAAAGATAAGACAGTAGATACTAATATATCCGCTCCTATGGTGTAGTTGGTCAA
>Ga0222718_10003425_pt1 | contig 13625 bp, 6 predicted proteins | sample C33_27DmetaG_FD_165045 | JGI IMG/M metagenome (GOLD analysis project Ga0222718, IMG submission 165045) | Estuarine water microbial communities from San Francisco Bay, California, United States - C33_27D | ecosystem: Environmental > Aquatic > Marine > Unclassified | place: USA: California... | reverse complement strand
AACAGACATCCCTGATAGGCGTGGTTTTATGTGTGGTATCAGCCCTAACTTTGTTCATAGCATGGATGCATCTCACATGGCTCTTGTAGTAGCTGATTGGGAAGGTGACTTCGGTGCTGTACATGACTCATACAGTACTCATGCTAGTAGTGTTGAGTTGCTAATGAACAATACCCGACAAGAGTTTGTATCGATGTATGATACAGAGAACTTCTACGATAGTATTCTTTTCGGTAAGGGCTATCCAGGAGCAGTGCCTACCATTGGTACGCTAGACGTTAAAGGAGTAACAGACTCTGATTATTTCTTCTGTTAAAAATAAAAATACCCCACAAGGTTTCCATATAGGATTCCCTGTGGGGTACGTTTATTTTTTAAGTAAGGATTCTATTTCACGCCGAGCAATTGCTCGCTGTCGTCCTGCTTTCATTTTAGCATTGTTTTCTTTTTCGCCAGAATCTATTAGATTTTTTACATTATCTGAATAAACACGTTCAAGAATAGCCTCGTTTAATTCCGGAGTATATGCAAGATTTGCATTTAAATTAAATTCTTTTACAAACTCCATGTCATCTATTTCAAGGCCTTGGAGAGACAATTTATTAAAATTCTTTTTCATTATACATCTCCTTAGTTAAAGCCCATGTAGGTTGGTGATATTAATTTAGCTGCTTCTTTATTATTAGTTTCAATATCAGATTGCTCATTACGCATACGTGATTGTAAATTCATATAGTTTGCAATGAGTTGAACTGTTTTTATCAAAGCCTCGCCTTTCATTACAGCGCCTTCTGGTTTCCAGCCTAATTGTTTTATTTCATTAAGCTTTGCCCTTAAAGCTTTGTTATTTTCTCTACCTGAAAAACCACCTAGTCCTTCTAAACTTTCTGGGAAGTTACTTTTGCTTTCGTCAATTAACTTATTGTTAAGCTCATTTAGCTGCCCATGTAAACCACGATAATAAATACTTCTATCTGAAACTTCATAATCGTCTTTAGGATTAAGCGATTGTTTCCACTCTTTAAGACCTAACGCAAGCTCTTCACTAATTCTTTTCCAAATAGGATATTGTTTAGGTCCCGGCATTGTTAATTCTTTTAGAACTTTATTATAAAGCTGATGAGATTTCCTTACAGAATTAATATCAGAGATGATTGAATCGTGGATATCAAGCATAAACAACGGCGGTAGCCCTTTTTCTTGGCGACCCTTGTTAGCTAAATTTACTGTCATCACCATCCCTGCGGCGTCTAACGCCTGGATAATAACTACTGGTAATTGATTAATAACTTGTTGACCGTATTTGGTTTCTTGACCAGGCTTAAACTTAAATGTTTCTTCATCAAAAGTTAAAGGTACTTTTTCTGTTTTACCTGTACTAGTAGGTACAATTGCAGTTACATCGCGCTGGATTGTACCGCGTGGTGTAGGTAAATTAATTTGTTGTCCGGTTGAGACTGATTCTTTACCGCCTAAGTAAATCATTTTTCCAGTAGCACTTCTAACTCTTGCATTTTGATTACCCAGCATTGACCACATTGCACCTAAATCTTTTAACAATTTTTGTTGTTTAAAAGACAAAGTACGGTTTAGGTTAACCGCAATTAGACGGTTAAGATCAAGGACTGCTTGATTTTCATTATAGCCTGGCAACGCATTACTAGCATACTTAATTCTCTCTTGAATAAAATCACCAAATTCGCCATTAATAAATTTAATTGCTGTTGCTTGCATAAAACCTATAAACTTACCATAAGAAGATTCCATCAGTGGCGCTCTAGAAAGCGCTTTAGCTACTGCTTTACTGTTACCCTGATTTGATAAATGATTTACAATATCAATCCAAAAGCCTTGTTTAGCTAGGTCATCTGTAAAAGCAATCTTAATAGAGCTATCTAAATTTTCCATAAACAAATCACGAATATCGCCTTCTGGAATAATGTTTTCTTCAGTAGAAAAAATAGCCCCTACTCTTTTTAAAATATCAGTATTTCCAAACAATGCAGCTTGAATTGCCATGCCACTTTGTTTAGTATCATGTTTAATTAAAACTTTAGGTCTCCAAATTGAAGTTGCTGTTTTAATAGGCGCAGATATCACTGATAAATTATTCATTTCAGTATTAAGATCAGCTTCTAGCTGTTGAATCATATCTGGATCTTCATTAAGTCGAGCATCCTCTAACTGCTGGATAAGTTGTTTAGCGCGAGGCGATACCGTTTTCCCTTCCTTATTAATTGGATTAGATACAATTTGTCTTGCAGTAGGCCTAGACCCTACTGTAACCGTTGTGTTTGGTGACATTTGATACTTTAAAGTACTCTTATGATCATCATAGTTTGCCATATCAATATATGCCTGTAGCAAAATACCCCACTCTTCAGGGTCATTAGTTGCATTTGCTAAGTTAACATCAATACCTTCTAATTGCTCATTAATATTTAATTCAGGATTATTTTTAAGATCTCTTACCTTACGACCAATATTAACAATACGTGCATAATTTTCAGGATCATTAAATATTTTTTCTTGAGCTAACTTAACTGTAACATTCCAACCGATGTCTTCTACTCTACGACCATCGGTATCTTTTGAAGATAATAGTGCTCTTCCAATTGCATATTCTGCTTGCTCTCTTAATTCTTTATTGTTTGTTTTACCTAAATCAATAAGTACAGGAGTAGCAGACTCCAAAAAGTTTCTTACATATTTACTTTGCTGTGGGCTTAACCTACTGTTCCTGTCATGTATACGCCCTGTGATAGTTGCATACATCTTTCTTAGATAAAATATTTTATTTGAAAATTCAGAACCATAATGTGTATCCATTGCAAGTTTCCGAGCTTGCATGGCCATAATCATATTGGCTTGTTCTTCAGCATCAATAGGAGACATTCCCAATCGCATCTCTGCAGCAGATTTATAAGCATCCCATTTAGCTTTATGCATACCAACTCTTTCTGCATAAGGATTATTAGAATAAAAATGTTTAGGATCTTTATCAGTTAATGGTTGTTTACGATTGAGAACAATTCTGCCATTAGGTAATACTTGATATCTAATAATTGAGTTAACAAAACGCTGACCGATAGAAAACATATCATTATTAATTCGAATAGGTGAACGACCTTGATTATTCATAAATTCGCGTTCTTGATCGTCTCCAATAGGCCTCATACTTTTAATAGATACATTACCTTCTTTCTTAAAACCTAAGTCTCTTTCAGCGCCAAAGGTAAGACCATCAATAGCTGCAAATAAAGAAGGCAATGAATTAGTTTCAGGAATAACATCATTCATTACTTCGCGAGCATCAAAATAATAATCAACTGCTTCTTGTGACATTTGATACATTGTTTTGCCGTTGTGAGTAATCTCTTCTACAAAACCCGCTTCATCAAAAACTTGCCAGTATAATGCATCAAGCCCTTGTAAAACCTTAGGTGATAACTGAGTGCTTGCACCTCCGAAAGAAGTGCGAACACCCTCAACAACATTAGGTGTAGGAAGCGCTTTATCAATTACACCACGAGAAATATTTAATCTCTCATATTCAGGATTTAGAAGATCCCCGATATGAGGTTTTGAAACGGGTTCGCCTGAAGCTATCTCATCAAAAATATCAATGTCATCCGTATTATCGTCATACTTATAAGACTCTTTTGGATTCATTTCCTGAGCAATCATCTTATCTTTTTTATTAAGCTCTTCTTCAGTATTTTGTAACCATTGAAAGCTAAGAATATTACCTTGCTTAGGTGTCATCTTACCGTCTTCAGTAATTAATCCGGCATTAAGCATTGCATTTTTAATCTCAACAGAATCAAGATCGGGAGAAGCTAAAATATTTGAAAAAGTAAGCTCTGCAGCGGCATTAAGTCGATTGCCTACCGATACCATTTTATCGTAAGAAGATGCAGAAGCAGTTGCCAAGGGCAATTGTTTAGCTAGCTCTTGACCCCCTCGGTAACTATAGTCTATATCGGGCATTACTCTTCGCTGAGACATAGCTACTTGTTGTTCAATTTGAGATTCAATATCAGCTTCAGTTGCTTGAAGTTGTCTTGCTCCTGATTTTGTTTCAGCTTGTGCTTGGCCTAGCAATTCAGCCTTTAAAGGGTTAAGAGTTTGCTGCTCTTGGATTTCACGTTCAATGCGACCTGACGTAGTTTCTACCGCTGTTTCTTCTGTAGATACTGGTAAATTAGAGACATCAGAAGGCATGTCTAGCGCCGCAGCAGACTGTTCATCGGCTAAAGCCGCTGCTACTGCAGGACTAATTGTTTCTTGCGTTAACCCTTCCGCATCCCTTTCAGCCTCAATACGTGCCATTTCTTGGTCTTGAGCGAGCTTGATATCATCAGCTGTTCTCTGTTGTATTCTTAAAACCATGTTATACTCCTAGTATGGTGGCCCCTTAGGGGGACCACCGTAGTTGTTTAATTAAATAATTTCCTAGCTAAATTTTCAGCTGAATCTACTGCTTCGCTTGCAATATCACCTACAGTAGTATTTTTAAAAGGGTTTTGACCTGTAGCAAATTTAGCTGCACCTTGCCGTACTGAGGTTACAGGTGCAACTAACGGCGCTGCGCCTAATCCTTTAGCAATTGCTCTTTCGCCTTCACCTTCCATACCTAAGCCAATTGCACTTCCAATAGTTTGAATATTTCTAACTGTTGGACCTGCTTCGCCTAATATAGTTGACATTAACCAATCATCACGGCTTGGATATAATGGCGATACTACATCCGCAATACGCTCATATTGTCCAAGTACACCTGACGCATAGACTGCGCGTTGAGCATACCCTGTAGTGTCTAAATAAGGGCTTGGCTTTCCGAACTTAAGTAAATCTTTAATATACTGACTTGCAGCACCTAAGCTAATCATAATTACAATTAAAGCAAAAGTATTATACTTAACTTGAGGATTACCTTTACGCAAGTATTGATTCCATAGCTTAGGAATGACTACTGCTGTAAATGTAGAAATAAAACCATTAAACTGAGTTAATAGCTGATAATGAGGATCTTGAAAAAACAAAGGTCTATTTGCAGCTTGAGGATTCTGAATTCGCTCATTAACAAATCGATACACTGCGGTTTCAAGCTGCTCATTTATTTCATTTTCAAGTTCTTGCGCTTTTGCAATTAATTCTTGATCACTTTCAGAACCTCTGTTATCTCTAGAGTTTTGAAATGCAGAAAGAACTGCCGCTTGTTTAGGTGAGGGTGGTAGCATATAATCATTATCTTTAATCTTTGTATTAGTAGGATTAAAAATTTGATCACGATAAAGTTCATCTGTGTCACGCATAATTTCTACCATACGTTCTACATCAAGACCTAAATCATTTAATGCATTCCAAGCTTCTAACTCTTCAGCATTCATTGCATCAAAATCAAAATTTAACTTGCCTTCTTCAACTTCAATCTCATCGATAGAGCTTAAGAAATCAAAATCATCTTGATTTTTATTTTTGATTGCTGAATATAAAGTAGGTAATAACGGTGCATTCATTAAAATACTTGTTCTAGATTTAATAAAATCAATAGCAAGCCCTGCATTCATTCTACGCTGGAATTGAGTAAAGTTTTTGATTCCAATATAAGTAAAGAATGTCTCATGTGCTTTAATAAAAGCTATATCACGTTCACCAGTAGCTAGCCTATCAATAATAGTATTTCTATTCATAGGTATTCCAACACGATCAACAAGATCTGCTGTCCGTTTAACTTCTTCGGCTGTTGCCTTATCCCATGCTCCGGCTAACTGAGTAACTAGTTGTTTATTAGCCATCTGCCAATCAGAATCGTCTTGAAGACCATAGTAAATCATAGCAGTTTCAGGGATAGAAGAAATAGTAGATAACGGTAATCCTGCAAAAATAGACCATGAAGTTAAGAAACGATTGATAGCAGCCCACTGCGGTTGTTCAATAGCATTAAAGTTACCATGAGTGCTATCAATAATTGCTTTCATATAAAAAGCAAATTGTTCAATATCCTCTCTAGTAATAGCATTAGGATCGTTAGGATCATTATCTGCGTTATTTCGTATTGCTTCGCTAATTAAGAAGTCAAGCTTTCTACCGCCATGCCCAAAATATTTTGTAATAGAAATATATTTTGCAGCCTCTACTTGAGCTTTATTAAGCTGTTCAAATATATTTTCGCTTGCAAACCCACCGTCTACTACGGAGTTATCAGCAAAACCATCTACTCCACTAAGCTCTATTAATTTAGACAATAAGAAGGGAGGTAAAAAAGTATCCCCATTAACATGAGAATAGTTTTCTACAAAGTTTGCTTGACCTCGGTAAGCTATATTTTGATACAAAATTTCTGCTTGTGTTTCGTCAAATCCATTTGAACGTAACCAAGCTTTAAACTTAGCTTTATTTTTTCTAACTTTGTGCCAGTCAAAGCCTCTGTTTTGCCACCAAAAATCAGGGCTAACTGAAAAAGGCTCTGCAGCAGGATCTTCTAACAACAACTCTTTATTAATTCTAGCAATAATTATATCGTAAGATGTTTTAATTTGCATAGATGCTTCGTATAAGATTTGTGCACGTTCTTCGGTATAAGCTTTTTGTTTACCTGTTGGTTTATAAAACTCAGCCCAAGAAATTCCGGTCTCTTTCATCTGTAACCAAGCAATATATTGTTGAAAAACACTACCATTAATTGCGTCTTTAGTACTTGCAAAAGCTCTAATCTCAGCAGATGCTTTGATTACATTACTAGAATTCATTGTTTTATTAAATAAACGTTTAGCAATATAATTTTCATCAACATACATTTTAAATTCTGAAAGAAGTTCATCTGCAAATTGTTTAAAGTTTTTACCCGCATGATAAACACCAGTAGTTAATTGCCCTACTCTTGCAAATATATCTAACAAAGAAGCATCTTTAACTAGCTTAGACATTTCAATTGCGCTGCGTTCAGCTGCTTGAAATAAACGCTTTAAGCCTGTTCCTACTTTAGAAGCAAAATCAGAAAGATCAACAAGGTTAGTTATAAAATTTTTAGCACCTCTAGCTTTACTTATGTGTTCTTGTGATTCCTTATTAAATACACCCTTAACATCAGAAGGACGTTCTAGCTCTGCAAGCCGAATACGCTCATTTATTGATGCACTTTCCTCTGCAGTTAATTGAGATACTCCTTCTGCTCTACGCTTTTCTTCATTGATAGCTTGAGTCTGTAGCTTCTTCGCTTCAATTAATTCTGCTTCTTTGTTTGCAATTGCAGCTTTAATCCTTGAAGTATTTGCACCTCTTTTATCTGCATCAATTAATGCTTTTTTAAGTGTATCTAATTCTGTTTGGATAGCATTAACTGAACTGCCGCTTACAATTGTACTTAGCTGTAAATCAGTAAGAGTTCCTACAACTGCACGTTCATTTTCTTCAGGTGTAATTCTCGCTCTTGCTTGTTGCGACTCATTTTGTTGCCTAGTTTTTTCGTCAATGTTTTCATCAATGCTTTCAACCTTACCATCACGTTGAAGTTTATTCATTTTAGCTTGATTCATTATACGATAACGGTCTTGGTCTCCTGGTGCTTTACCTTGGCGATAAACTTCTTGTTTACCTTGTGTATAAGCGTTAGCTGCAGCGCTAAGGCCACCACCAAGTACACCACCAGCAATACCTGCATTTACAAGACGATTAAATAATTGATCAGCATCGTATTCCTTATCAGAGAAACCTACTGCTGCGCCATACTGAAGTCCCTCTTGTGCAATTTCAGTTGCTGATTCCATTGCAGCGCCAGCCATTGCTCTTTTACCTAATTGACTTCCTGAAAATCTAGCAAGATCATCTGGTGTTAATGAGCCTAAGAGACCAATTGCCGCTTTTTGCTCTTCACGAGTTGCTTTTCTAAGTGCTGATTCAGCAACTACTTCGCTAACTCCTCGCTTAGCAGCTAACTCTTTAGCTACTTTTTTAACACCTGCTTTACTTAACAGCTGCGTAGGTGAAAATAACTTAGATAAACCAAAACGGTCTAATACAGCAGCTGCAACACCAACCGTTGTAGCTACCGCAAATTGTTCAGCGCCTTTTTCGCCTTCCATTTCATTCCAAGCATGACCACCATATATAAATGCATTGGGTAAACCAAAAGTTGCTGCGCCTGCAATTGGACCACCTATCATAGTAGCCGGTACTGCTGCTGCCATTGCACCGAAAGTAGTAACCATATAAGGCGCACTCATTGCAGCATTATTCATAATGTATTGAAAGCCAGTTAGTAAGCCATCGACTTCTCGGTAATCTAAAATACCTTCAGGGGCATTGCGTAATTCTTCCCGAGCACGCATAGTTCCCTGCGCACCAATTCCTTCTAGCATTTCATTGCCGGTCATCACACCGATGCCTTCTAAGTATCCGTACATTCCTTCACGAACACCAACCCAACCTGCATCCCAAGCATCTCCCATTTGACCAAGAACACCAATACCTTTATTGTCAAGCGTTCTATTGTGGTCTCGGAAGGCTACCCCTGAATGAATATCAGGATTATAAACAGATTCATTTAATGCAGTTTGTTTAAAGGCAACACCTGTTCGCTCTCTTGCAAGAGAAACATCGTTAGCAATATCTGAAAAGTCTCCAGGCTTACCAGTTAACTGTTCTCTTAGTAAATAGTCTTCCCTTGCTTGAATAGCTTCAGGGCTAGTGTAGATATCAGGTCTAACTATTCCTGTTGCAATTAAAGTTTCGGAAAGACTATTACCATCGGCATCATAGCGTTCAATTATTTCACGACCATACTTATCATATTTTCCAGTGTTTACTTTATAAGTAAATCCACCTTCATCTACTAATTTTTTATAAGCTTCTCGTTGTGCCGCTGAGCCTAACTCAGGAGCTTGAAATACTTCTTCGCCATATTTGTCCTCGACGACCTTAGCTGTTTCACGAGCGTTAACACCGGCAAGCCTTTCACGCTTACCTGTTTCATTATTGTACTCAGTATCTCCATCAATTACAAAAGAACTGTTACCCTGCTGGTCTCTTAAGCTAAAGTCATCAACCATAGATTACTCCTTTTTGTTTTGAACTTTTTTCGCTTCTTCATAAACTTTAATCGCACGAGGATCTCCGAGATTAAGTTGATGTAAGAAAAATGAAAAGCCATTAAAGCCGTCTTTTGTACCTTTAAAATCAAAACCTTTCATATTAATGTTTTTGTTTTGTTTTGCGATATTAAAAAGACGTAAAGCACGTTTATATACATCTTCTGTTTGTTTATCGGTAAGCCCAGCACTAGTGTCTCTGTAAATAGCTACCATGTTTTCAGCAGATGTTTCACCAAATGCAGATGCTGCTACATCTACTCTATCTTTAATTCTACGTTTAAAATAAAACGCAGATAAAGATTTTGAAGGATCATCTTTATCACCAGTAACCCCTCCTGCATCTGCAAAGGCTGCCATTGCTTCTGCCCAGTCATTAATTGCATCCGTCATCTGACTTTTAAGACGATAAGCTGCTGCAGGGTCTGCTTTAAATTCTCGAAGATCTTGAAAATAAAGAGACATTGCTTTGTTAGCTACTGAGGGATCATTTAAACCTAACGCTGCAACTTTAGAGTCTTTTTTATCTGCACCTCTACGTTTGTTAAGCGTCTTTTCTAGTGTATCTAGGTTAGAGCTAAACTCTTTAGCTACAGTAGTTGGATTATGAATGTTATCTACTGTTTTAACTCCACCTACATTAATTGCATTTTCAAGATCATAAGAATTAACTTTACCGTCAGGCTTACCATCAGGTCCGCTAATATCTCTAACACTAACATGCGGTACACCATCAATATCTACAGAAGGTTTATTACCACCCGCTATAGGTACATAAAGATAATCACCCGCTTTACGTTCTTTTTCTTCAACTGCAGCTTCAAGATCATCCATATCCCTTGTTTGAATGTACTTATTAAAGGACTTTGTAGTATAATTTTTAGCATTAGCCTTAACTAATTCATATTCTTGTTTTTCTTTTTGCTCAAGTCGTTTCATATAACTTTTAGTGCTATATGAAAAGGAACCTTCGTGATCATAGCCTAAAGCTCTAGAACCTGCATATAATATAGCCATTCTTGCAATTTCTTTTGGATTAAACAAGTCTCCAAATGCTTCTTTAATAAAACCTTTTACTTTTTCGAGAGTAGAAGGCTCTACTTCTTCACCCTTTGTTATTACTTCGTTAGTTGAACCGGCATCTGTGCCAGGCTGTTTTTTATCTGCACCAGCTTTAATAACGTTATTAATAATTGGATTTCTTGATTTATCGTTAGCTGATTTTTCTTCTTTAACTTCAGGTGGCTTTTCGTCAACTGGAGGTACACCATCTATTTCGTTTTGTAATGCATTAGCTAACTCAATATCACCTTTAGCAACAGCTTCTTCTTTGCGCGATTCAAGACTACTAATTTCTTCGTCTCTAGCAAATTCTTTTTGCTTTGTTTCAAGAGCAGATTGATCAGCCTCATATTTTTTTCTAGCTTTATCTTGCTTAACCGCTTGCTCATATTCAGCCATTCTACGATCATACATTTCTTGATCGTTATTTTCTACAAACTTATCAATGATCTTTTGTTTAGCATCAGGAGAAATACGATTAGGATTTACTGCTTGTGGTACACCCCCTGAATCATAAATGACATCACCATAATCGGTTTTACCTTCCATCTTTCGATTACGCATATACTCAGGTACAGCCGCATTAAAGCGCATACCCGCAGCTTGTTCGTCTGCATCTGGAAGTGGTGGTGTTGCATTAGTCTGCGCCATAGCAGACATCATCCCAGGCTTTTGATTTGCTTGGAATAAGTCTTCGGGGTTTACACCCCTATCTGCTAACTCTGGTGGGAAGTCATTCTGAGGAGGTACCTCTGCGTTAGCTACCTTGGTAGCGTATGCTTGCCCACGCGGTCCAAGCGCTTCTGCTCCATCTTTAGCTTTACGAACATTACCTGCACCTGAATGATAAGCAGTGATTACTTCATCCTCAGTAAAGTCTGGATTAGCTGCTGCGATACCCATAAGATACTGTCTAGCAAACTCACGAGACTTTTCTGGATCACGAATATCCTCTACTGCTAATGGAGTTACACCATAGCCAGGCTGTTGAGCTGTAGCTGGCATAATCTGATACTGACCCATAGCACCTACTTCAGAGGTAGCATTAGCATCTCCACCTGATTCAACCATGCGGAGACGATCTAATAAGTCATCAGTAACAAAATCACCAGCAGCTGAGTACATTGGTCCACCATCTCTAGCACTAAGTTTATTACCAAGGCTATTTAGCATACCGTCATAACGAGGTATTTCCATACCACCAGCTGCATAGTTAGGAACAGCTGCAACTGCTTTTGCAGCCTGTGCAACACTCATTCCTTGATTAACTAAACTAACTATTTTGTTTAAAGTTAATTTGTCTGTTGGTAAGCCTACCGCTTGAGCCGCTTTAACAAACTTATTACCATCAATACTCGCGGCTGGCATAGCGCCACCTTGTGATTGATAGGTAGGAATAGGGCCACCTTGTGCTTGTTGAATAGCACGGCCTTGCTCATTCATCTCATCAATCTTTTCTTGATTACCAGGAAGACGAGATGCTTCAGCATTAACTACATTCTCTCCAGGCGTGAGCCATGCAGGGACTGTATCAGTTCCTTTAGGCTCTCCAGGATGATTGCTAGAGTCTGCTCCATTATAACCATCAGCCATGTCAGGGATCATCATCATCATTGGAATAGAAGCATCGGGTTCAAAGAATTCAACAGAAAACATATTACCATAACGGTCTTTCTGACTAAGGCTTTTTAGTTTCATGCTATACTCCTTTGCTTATCGGTCCACCGTAAGACAATTTGTAGGTTTCTCCACCCGCTGACTTGTATTCTACTTTAGATAATGGGCCAGCCATGCCAGAGTATACTGCGCCACCATTTGAATAATAATCTGAATTAGGATTATCGTAATCAAAAGATTCTCCAAATCCCATATTATCAATTTCTAATGGTTTTGGATTATCTAAATAATAGTCATGAACCTCTCGACTTTTAAGTGTTTTTCCTTTATCGCTTAATCGATAAGGTCTTACAATTCGAGTTCCGCTTCCTCCGCTAGCATACAGTGGTCCTGTCTTTCCACCCTTACTAAGCATAGAAGCTAATCCCATAGGAATCCCTTCTTCTTTTGCTTTATCAAAAAGCATAGGCATTAGTCCACCCATGTTTGCATACATTGGATTTACTTTACCGCCTTCACTAAACAAGCCAAAGGCTTTGCCAGCAAGCATAGCAGCGCCTACATATGGCATTGCTGTGCCTAGAGCTGCCATTGCTCCACCGCCAGCAGCAGCAGCACCTGTGCCTGCTGCAGTTCCAGCTGCTTGAGTAAGCGCCGGAGTTGCTGCATTTGCTGCCATTGTTCCGATAGCTTCGCCACCAGCGCCAGCCGCAAGTTCTGCTCCAGTTGCACCACCTACTTGACTAGCGATATTAGCTGTTGGAGCAGCACTACTAAACATACCTGATATTGCGTCTGTAGCTGGTTGAATACCATATTCATTTACTAAGCTAGCACCTTTATCAACAGTAGCTGTCATAGCTTTATTAGCAGCCATATCAGTCATTTGTTGAGCAGCACTTTTTTCTTGAGGAGCCATTGGCTGAGGAGTAGGTTGATAAAGTGGACCTTGCCTTTGCTGGGGTTCACCTTGTAGTTTAGCTAGTTGTACAGCCATTACTTGCCACCTCCTGATTGAGTGCTAGTTTGTTGTTGTGGAGCACCCGATAGATACCCAAAGTAACGTTGTGCTACCGTATGTGGTGCATCAAGACGTTGTTGTTCATACTGTTGTTTAGTAGTCCCCACTTCACCAAGACCAGTAATGCCGCGCTCTATTGTTGCCTGACGATCTTTTTGTAATTCTAAAGAACGATCAGCAACAGCGCCCATCATTGCTCTTTCACTACGAGCAGAACCAAGTCCACCTGCAGCAGCTGACTGACCTACAGAACTACCCATAAGGTTTTGAATGTCACGCTGTCGAGCAGCTGTAGTGTCATACGCACCTGTCCCTGCCATAGCGTCTTCTGCAGCTTTTGTCTGCGCATCTAATGCAGCGATTTGTTCAGGTGTCATTCCTGCTACTACAGCATCTGGTCCACCTGCTACATCTGCTTCATATTTAGATGTAACATTAGCAAGTACTTTCTCAAGGTATGGTTTAAACTCTGGGTCAATACCGCTTGTAGTAGTAGTGGTTTTACCTCCACCACCCTTATACACTGTTCGTGCACCAAACGGTGCATATGCGTCCCCAGTGATTCTACTCATTAAAATCATTTACTTCTCCTGTATCACGCCTCTCATAGAAACGTGTAGTGCCGCATTATAGCGGTGTTGCAAGAAACGACCGTAATCCATAGCTTCTTGCTCGCTACGAATTGAGTCGGCTCGCCAATGTTTGCCACCATGTTCTTTAGTGTGAGCAATCATAGCGTCAAATAGACGATAGACAGTCATTGCATTATTGTAGTCATGATCTACAATGCAATCCTTTACATCCATTATCCATTCGTTTGTATAGTAATTACT
>Ga0222718_10003422_pt1 | contig 13636 bp, 15 predicted proteins | sample C33_27DmetaG_FD_165045 | JGI IMG/M metagenome (GOLD analysis project Ga0222718, IMG submission 165045) | Estuarine water microbial communities from San Francisco Bay, California, United States - C33_27D | ecosystem: Environmental > Aquatic > Marine > Unclassified | place: USA: California... | reverse complement strand
ACAATTGCAGGTCAATCGCTTCTCGGGCGTGCTTATTGCCCTCCCAATGATTCTCGACATCTTCGCGAGCCCCTGCAATCATTTGCAAGGCTTCGTTGATGCGCTCTTCTGTTATGCTCATTTGTTTTATTGTGATGTTTTTCATAAATTAAATACACCTTGAGGCATGCTAGCCCCTAGTGCAAGCTTAAATTAAATTTAATGCAATTGATATTACAAGCCCCCAAAGGGCTGCGATGATTAGACCGGCGGTTATGGTGTCTACGACCTTCTCAATTCTTAAATACCGGTCGTGTGGGTGCTCTTCCTGGTTTTTGTTCATCAATGTACACTGTTGATTGCAATGGCGACTGATAGCCCGATTAGGGCCAGAATTATCACGCAACTAGTGATTCGGCTTAGTGCTCTCTCAATCCGTTCCTCGTTCATGCTTCGCCCCCTTCCAATGGCAACTCAATGACGGGACCGCATATCCTGACTGACTCCCGAATACGGCATACCATGCCTTGCCAGCTTTTTCAGTTTCCTCTGTGGATCGGGAATACCACAGCGCAAGCGCGCCGCGAATTTCTAAGTCTGTTTTATTTGTAATACTATTTTTGTTCATGTTGTTGTTGTTGTTGCTAGTTGTTGTTGTTGTTGTTGTTGGTTAAAGACTTGGCCTCTTTGTATGCTAAATAAGTGGCAACTACTTGCGCCGTCTCAATATCACCGCAAACTATATTTGGCAAATAAGCGATTAAGTCGCCGCCCACTAATGAGCTTGCATCAAATCTAAATGAGGACAGGCCGTCGCTTCCGTTTAGTTCAACTGATTCTAGGTTATTCCGGAGAGTTGCGAAAATGGCGCGATCTCCCATTGAATCAATGGCTTTGTTTTCTGTGTTGTTCATGTTAGTTGTAATACCTAACTTTAGATTCTAGTTTAACCATCAAGCGATAAACGACCTCGCACTGACCATAAGTCAATTCAGTTTCCCCTTGGATTAAGCGCAATGCCTCGTATTTGGAATTGCTGTTGATGATATTAGTACATTCCCACAAATCATGGGCTATTTGGTGAAGTGATAATTTAGAATAATTAAGCATGCTCCAAAAATTGGAGGAAATAGCGGAAAGTGTCGATATTTATTTTTCACCTCGAATAACTTTGTGAACAATTGCAACTCGCAAGCTTCATTGAAGCGTCAGCACCCCTTGCTTGTCATCGATGCGTTGCCGCAATTCAGCGGTGAATAGCAAGTGATCATGAATGCAGGCTGATAACACCCCCCCGGGTACACAACGGGGTGGGGGGTCACATTGAGCTGTAGCAACGTGGCATGGTACCTATCAATCACACACTCAACGGTTTACAAATAGTCATGTTCACATGTATTGCTACACATGTTCTGTGTATTGCCACGCTTATAACCACGTATTGTCCGGTACTCGTTCCGCAGGCTACACTCCGTTCCGATAATAATCCGTTACGTGTCTCGCTTCGCTTGCACTTACGTATTATATAACATGTAGGGTTGTTTGTCAAGACTAAAGTGTCATTATCAACTGTAGGTTGAATTATTTCTTGACAGGGTTGAATTACTGTGATATAATGTGCGGCGTTATGAAGGATGACAAGTATGTGTTGCTTGAGCGTTTAATGAGTATGGAGGGTGGGTTAGACCCCAGAACTGGTCGTAGAGTTATGTCACAGGAGTTGTGGGAGAGCTTGATAGAGGACGAGATGCGTGACTTGTATGGCCCTGCAAGGTATGAAACGTGGGACAAGCTAGATTGGTGTAAGGTTAATGATTAAGCTTGTGCTAAAGCCCGATGTCTACCCCTGTTCATTCATCATATGGGGTGGCAGTAAAGACTATGGGGGGTTCGTTGACGCCATGGTCAAAGAGGGGGCTAGTGTAAAGGAAATAGAAGAGCAGGTTGGAAATTTAAAAACTTGCGAGAACACTGCTGGCTTTAGGCTTGACCTGGGAATAGTGCAAGGCATATTTGTTAAGGAAGCATTGAAATGGTCTACGGTGGACACATATGCCCATGAGTCATACCATGCTGTAGTTGGAGCCGTGGAATACTTGGGACTAGAGGGACAAGAGGCTGGGGCTTACTTGATGGACTATTTGATAAGGGAGATTACAAAAAGTAAGACTAGATGAATAGGGAAGGGATAGAAAGAGTTAGGGAAATCATTGCTCGGCCAATAAGCGAGGATGTGTTTTCCAACCCAGTGTGGCGAATCAGCAACTTATACACTTGCATAACCAAGGAGGGTGTAGAGGTTCAGTTTGTTCCTAACGATGCCCAGTGCGACGTGCTTAACGAGGTGTTCTTGGAAGGACACAAGCGTGTGCTTATACTTAAGGCTAGGCAGCTTGGCATGTCAACCCTCATTGCCATTATTGGCTTAGACTATGTGCTAACTCACGAGAACAGTACGTTCAACATCCAGTCTCACAATGACGAGGCAGCAAAGGATCTGTTAAGGGAAAAGGTTATTCAGCCCTTTAACCAGCTAGATGATTCCTTGAAGGCTACGGTTGATGTGGTTAATAGTAACTTAAACGAGTTGGTGTTTAGCCCAGTATGGAAGATTAGGTCTAAGGTTAAGATTAGGGGTGGTACAAGTCAGGTGTTGCACATATCGGAGTGGGGCAAGGTTGCTGCTAAAGATCCTATTAGGTCTGAGGAAATTCTTACCGGTGCTTTGCCTACCGCTGGTCAGGGGGCCATAGTCTTTATTGAGTCTACCTATGAGGGTGGACAAGCTGGGCACTTCTACAATCAGGTAGTGCAGGCGATGAACACCACGGATGAGCACATTACGGAAATGGACTTTAAGTTTCTGTTCTATCCCTGGTACGATGACTCAAGCTATCGAATGGTGGGCAATGAGTCGCTGCTTACTCAAAGCACAATAGATTACTTTGCGGAACTAGAGAAGCGATTAGGCAAAAAGTTTTCTGTGCCCCAGAAGATATGGTGGCAGAAGCAAAGCGACCTTCTTGGCTTGTTTATGGGACGAGAGTTTCCGTCTACGCCAGAAGAGGCAATGGCTGCCCCTGTCGATGGTGCCATATACGCTGACATACTAGAGGTTGTCAGGAGAAAGGGTCACTACCGGAACGATCTGCCAGCCAGTAAGGAAGTGCCAATATGGGCGGTATGGGATTTGGGTTTCCGAGACTACACAGCTATATGGCTAGTGCAGTGGGATGGCGTTACGCTTAAGTGGCTATGGTTTACCCAGGGTAGTCAGAAGCAGACTAGGGAGTATGTGTCTGAACTTGCCATGTCGGGCTACGAAGTGTACGGTCACATCCTGCCGCATGATGCTGCGTACATGGACAAGACTGGTACCAAGAACTATGTTATGGAGCTGCGTGATTGTGGCGGCAACAACATCAAGGTGTGTCCCAAGACTAGGGATGTGTGGCGTGGTATTAACAACTTGAGAAGTTTGTTGCACAAGTCCTACTTCTATCGCCCCAACATGGAGGATGGGCTTAAGATGTTGCAGCAGTATAGAGCTAAGAAAAACGATGCTGCTGGCATACTAGGCACTGTACCTGTTCACGATTTTACTTCTCACGCTGCTGATGCTGCTAGGTATGTAGCAGAAGGCATCGAGCATGGCTTGTTAAACACAACGGTCGGGTACACTCAAAACAAACGCAAAGGGCCGGTCCGTGTTGAGGAACCCGTTAATGGCTTTTAATTATGACAAATATAAGAGACATAAAGGAAGAAGACGTAGAAGAGTTGGTGGACTTAGCTAAGAAAGACGGCCACGGACTTTGGCGACCAACTAGCATTATTGAGGTAGACGGAAAGATTAAAGGCAGTTTGTCAATTGGTGGAGTGCCGCTAATCACTGCGTTTATTTCCAAAGAGGTTGACTCACCCTATGTATTCCGTGAGGTTATGAAGCAGGGCAAGAACACAATATCTAATGCGGGATTCCAGGACTACTTAGTGGCCCTGAATGATGACAGTCCAGCATTTAAGTTTATGCCCAAATTCGGGCTACAACCTTATCAGTCAGTTATGTGGTATGGGCAAACACAATAGATTTACAGATGACAAGTATGCGGAATACGCCCTTCGCATTCACAAGAAGGACGCATCACAAACAATACCCAAGATAGCATCTGCGGTGTTTGGTGTTAGTCTTAGCTATGCCCAGCAGAAGGCTTGGGACTGGATGAAGCATGCTGAGTTTATTCGCGAGAAGGATAGGCTTGAGCAGATTGAAACATCCACCGATCCCATGACTAAGGATGAGAAGCTTATCCAGAATCGGGTATTAATTGACGAGGCTTATCGAATCAGGGACAAAGAAAACTACATCAAGCTAGTGCGTATGGACAATGAAATGCAGGGGCACACAAGGTCTGATGAGCAAGGGGATGCAAAGTTGCAGCAAGGCAACGCCCTTATTGGCGAACTCATGAAACAGTTGCGGGACAAGAACAAGAACATAAAGCAAGCCGAAAGAGTTATAGACGTCATTGAGGAATAGTTTTTTGTTTTTTTACTTGACAATTATTGTACAATGGTGTATAATGTTCGGCAACTTTTATTACTATGGGTCAATTTATTCCAGCATTTGTCAGTGTACTAAAAGGAGGAACTATAGCAAAGGGAGCGGGAGTTGCGGTAAAAACTGCTGCTATTGCTGCTAACACTGTTAAAGTAGCAACTCCAATAGTTAAGGCGGCAGCCCAATACGGTGGACCTGCTGCGGTTACATCTGCGGTAATGAAAGGGGCTGCACCAAAGCCACCAGCTACGCCAACTCAAATAAGTCAAGCACCTACAGTAATAGCCGCTGGTGAACAAGCCAAAAAATACGAAGGCGACAATAAGATGGACTTGCTCAGCACAATTATAGCTGGGCGGGATAGAAGAAAAAATAAATTAGGATAATGCCTCAAGAAGATTCATCAAGGGCGAGAGCCATCCTTGCTGACTTCAACGACTTTCCAGAAATGGAAAAGTGGAAGTCTTACGCAAACAACATAGCAATTTATGGAGAGGAGCGTAAGTCTGGACAGATTGGTGGTCGCACCGCAGGTCAGATTGACAGCACTCGCATATTTGACACTACGTTCCGTGATGCCCTAGAGGTGTTTAGTGCTGGCATTGTGTCAGACCTAACTCCACAAAACGAGCGATGGCTAGAGCTTGAGTCACAGAGTTTTGACCCAGAGGTTGTTGAAAGCGAACGCATGTTCTACAACGGTGCGTCAGATCGCATTCGCACTCGCATTGGTCAGTCCAACTTCTATCGTGCATTCCATGAGGCAGTGCATAGTGGCGGCATGTTTGGCACGTTCTGCTTGGCTATGATGCCATCCAAGAAACGTGCGTTTAATTTTGTAGAAATTCCATTTGGCAAGTTTAGATTCCGTGAAGATGAAGACGGGTATGCCACCACGGTCTTTCACGAGTGGGACGGCAAGACTGCTGAACAAATTTACGCCTATTTCAAGGAAGACATAGAAGACGGTAATGCAGAGCTTCCAGAAGTTATCATGGACGCAATGAAGGCCGAACATCCTTCTGCTCGCAATAAGAAGTTTACAATCATTCACATGGTTAAGCCACGGCTAGGGTCCGAGGGCAACATACCGGCTGCACCAGAGAACCGTCCATTCGAGTCGGTATACATTTGCAAGGAAAGCAGCAGCACAATCCTAGACAACGATGGTCTGTACTACCAGCCCTACATTGTTACACGCATACTTAAGAGCAGGCACGACGCAGGCTTTGGTCGCTCTCCCGGCACACAAGCATACCCAACCGTTCGGGTCTTGAACCGTGCTATACGGGACATTAGTGTAGCAGTTGAGAAGGGTGTACGTCCTCCAATGCTAGTACCCAAGGACAGTTCTTATCGGAAGGACGACCGTGCCGGTGGGGAAATCATGTTTGACCCTCACACTCCCAATGGCGTACCCCAGCCATACATTGTTCCGTTTAACATCCAAAGTGTTGACTGGTTTGTTCGTAGACTAGAAGGTCAAATTCGTTCTGCGTTCTTCAATGAAATGTTTAAGTTCTTTACTCAGCAGGACATTGCTACTACTGAGAAGACAGCATTTGAAGTTCAGATGCAGGCGGAAGAACAGCTTAAACTTTTTACCCCAATCTTCCAAAACATTGTAGACGAGTGCCTGAGTCAGGTTATTGAAAACGTGTTTATCCAGATGTCTTTAGTCGGAGACTTTGATGACTTGCTTGAAGAGTCAGAGCTTGAAGACATTAGCAATTTTAGCGTAGTATATAACAGTCGCATTGCATTAGCAGTTAAGTCACAACGTACACAAGGTCTGGTTAAGGTGGCACAAGCCGCACAAATGATAGAAGCGTTTGTTCCAGGTGCTGGTGCAAGATCCCTTGACTGGGAGCGTGGACTAAAGGAAATTGCCATTAACTCTACGGTGCCTGCCGAAATTGTTAATGATGATGCTACGATAGATCAGCTTAAGCAACGCGATGAGCAAATCGCAATGCTTACTCAGCAGTTGCAGCAATTGCAAATGGCTGGGCAGGCCGTCTCTCAAATGAGCGGTGCTGGTCTTTAATTTATGGAAAAAGGAGAGAAGGACTTAGTTAAAGCATACCAAGAATGCTTTAATAGTGATTACGGCGAAACTGTTCTGGAGCACCTTAAGGATGTTTGCAGAATGAATCAGTTTGGCGTAGACCCGAATGTAACCAATGACGAGCTTAGAAGCTACCACTTACTAAGCCGAATCGTCAACTATATTGAGTACATGCGGGGGCTTGAGAACTTTCAAAGACCTGAAGTGGATGGTCCATTTCGGATAATCAACGAAGTATAATGCCTACAAAGAAAACAGCAAAGAAGGTTACCAAAAAGGTAGCCACTAAAACTGCGTCTAAACCCGAGGGTCCGACGCTTAAAGAAAGACTAGCCATGCCCATTGAAGAGGCTTATCCCGATGCTCCAGGACTTTGGAGTTCTCATGGGGATAAAGATCCTGACTTTGTGACTTGGCTAAGTAAGAACTACCCTGAAGATTACGAAGTTAAGTATAAGCATCGCTATACTATTCTTGATAATCGGGAAAAACTAAATGGCCCATCGCTTACAAAGCAGTGTGTTGAAGCACAGAAACGTGGATTTGCAGATGCTAAATCTCGTGCGGGATACGGTGCTAATGAGTATGGGTACGAAGGCTTAGTTAAGCATGAGTATAATGTTGGGTATGAAAACGGGGGAGGTGCACTGTGAGCGAAGAAACAGTAAATCCACTCGCGGCAGAAACAACAGAAGCACCAGCAACCGAGCAAGTTGAGGCGGCACCCGCCGCCCCTGCGGAGCCAGTTGCTACAGCAAACTTAAAAGAGTTTATTGGTGATGACTTGTCGTTTAAGGAAAATATATTTGACAGACTGCCCTTGGAAGAGGGAGAGAATGTTGACAAATACAAAGCCCTTGGCGATAAGTTTAACTCGGTTGGTAGTTTAGCTAAGTCCTATCTTAACTTGGAGCGTATGCTTTCCAAGGAGAAGATGCCCATCCCTACGGACAATGATGGCGATGAGGTATGGGACCAAGCCTATAAAGCATTGGGCAGACCAGAGTCTCCCGATGGTTACCAAGCACCAGAAGGCATAGACCCAGACGCAAAGGCAGCAACCGATGCTATCTTTCATGAGGCTGGACTTTCGCAACGTCAGGCATCTAGGCTTTATGGTCAAATTGCCAAGGCACTTGAAGACAATGCCAGCAACCAACAGGAGCAGTCTACTCAAAGCGTAGAACAAGCAGTTCAATCGCTAGAGGCAGACTTCGGTCCACGAGGTGGTGATGGCTACCAACAAGCTTTAGATAAGGCTCAGGTAGTTGCAAAGCACTTGGGGTTGGATGTTGCTGACTTCTGGACTATGCCTGGTTTTGCATCTCGCCTAGCGTCTCAGTATGATACGTTGATGGGGTCTAAGATTAGGGGTGTTGAGAATACTAGCATAACGTCAGCCCAAAGCATTGATGAGCAGATTCATGACATTCAAAACAACCCGTCCAATCCTTACTACACTGCGTACCGAGATGGAGATCGTGCTGCTCACCAAAAGGTGTTAAAGCTTTTTGAGGAAAAGTCATCACTAGCTCTTGGGTAATTATTTAAAATTTTACTTGACATTTTAAATAAAATGGTGTATAATATGCGGCATTCCAATCAGACAAGCTTTATGCCCTGTGTCGGAAGCCCCTGCCAGTGTTGACTGGGAACAGGAAATAAACCTGAACTATAACAACTAATTATATTACAATATGTCCTCACAATATCCTAATGCATTCTCACAGAAGTTTGCTTCGGACGTACATATTCAGTATCAGCAGGGAGCTTCTCGTCTTAAGGGTAAGCTTGCTGAGCGTAGCATGGTTGGTGGAGAAGCTATGTTTTTGCCCCAGGTTGGAGCAATTTCTAGCGGAACTTCCTACACGCGCGCTGCTGACACTGCTTATATTGATACGGTACACGAAACTCGCAAACTGACCGCAACCCCAACTCGTTGGGCAGATCTTATTGATATGCCTGACCGCAATCGTAGTGTTGCCGACTTCCTCGGACCGTATGTCGAAATTGCTTCTGCCTTCTTTGGCCGTTCTTACGACTCCACGGTTATCGCGGCTGCTCTGGACGCTGCAACTGCAAAAGTTGGTGGATCGACCTCTGAGTCTTCGGTTACCCTTCCTGCTTCGCAGAAGGTTATCGTTAACTTGAGTGGTTCTAACGAAGGCTTGACCCTTGCCAAGCTCCTCGAAGCCAAGTCTATTCTTGGTAAGAATGAGACTCCAATGGGTGAGCAGAAATACTTCGTTCACCGCCAAGAGCAGTTGGACGATCTGTTGAACAACGTAGACAAGGTTAGCGATTCTGACTTTGCGGCTGTTAAGGCTCTCGTAAACGGTGAAGTTAATTACTTCATGGGATTCGAGTTCTGCCCGACTCAGTTGGTTGCCGTTGACGGAAGCGACATTGCAAGCACGTTTGCCTACACTCGTAGTGCTCTCGTAGCTGGCATCACGTCTGCGTTCGACGCTCGCGTTGAGCAGCTTCCCACCAAAAACTACTCGTACCAAGTTTGGTGTGAGCAGGACATTGGTGCTACTCGCGTTCAAGAAGAAGGCGTAGTAGAAGTACTCTGCGATCAGAGCCCATAGGCTCTTTGAATTCTAGGTTCTTCCTAGTCTCCTTGGCTCACCTCCTTCGGGGGGTGGGCTTAGGGGTTTAACATACAAGAAGCATGGCAGTAACAAAAACCGATATAGTAAATTTAGCGGCAACCCATTTGGGGGAAAGAAGGTACACCGATCCTTTTACCGACACTAGTCCAACAGCTGAGCTTCTTAGCTTTCGGTATGATTTTAGCAGAAAAGAAGTGCTAAGATCGCACACCTGGGGATGCGCGAAAAAAGATGTAAGCCTTTCCGCAGATGCAACAGCTCCTGAGCACACGTGGGGCAAAAGATTTTTAGTTCCTCAAGAATCGTTAAGGCTTGTCAACATTGGCAACACTGACCTCGACGACTTGCACTACAAAGAGTACGAACTCAAGGGCCAGTACATACACACGGACTTGGCTGCTCCGTTGAAGGTGACGTACATCAGGGATGAAGAAGACACATCTGTATTTGATGCTTTGTTGGTTGAGTCTATGGCTTTGCATTTAGCCGCTTCATGCTGCATGGCAATAACGGATGATAAAGGTTTGTCTCAAGGATTGTTTTCGTTGTACGAAAGAAAGGTAGAGGAAGCCAAATTTACGGACAGTCTGCAACGTCGCAGGCCGGTTGACAACATGTATGCTTCTTCTGTTTGGGATTCAATCCATTACGGCGGAAAAGACGCATGAGTTTGTGGACTAGGATTAACCGATTTAATGGCGGATTGTGGTCTCCGCTTCTTGACGGGCGTACCGATCTTGAGGACTACAATTCTGCTCTTAGAACCTGCACTGGGTTTGTCCCGCTTAAGTATGGCCCAGCCGAACGAATGTGGGGATTTGAGTATGCAGCCGAGTCTAAGACTAGCAGTAGCATATTGTTGCCATTTAAGTTTAGCCAATCGGTAAACTACATTATTGAGACTGACGGGACGTACATGCGTTTCTTTGACAGTTCTCAGAACGCCATTGGAAACACTCAGGTTACGGTTGACATAGGCGACGTATCGGCTTGGCAAGCAAGTACGGCATACAGGTATGGCGAGTTGGTTAGCAATGGTGGAGTTGTGTACGCATTTGACACGCTCGGAGGTGGCAATTCTGCTAGCACATTTACCGCAGGCAACTGGCATGCTTTGACAGAAACAGAAACAACGGGCACATTTATTTACGAAATCCCGTTGCCAATGAGCCAGTTCACGTCTTACTTAGACTACCCGATGAGGGCACAGGTAAATGATGTGGTCTATTTGGTAAATGAAAATTACGAGCCACTAACCCTGTCTCGTTACGGAGCAACCGACTGGCGTATAGAACAAATTGAATTTACTTTACCTCCGGTCATTGAGCAAAACACTAGCACAACCACGCTAGCTGTTAATGGATATGTTGGCAACGGTGTAACCGTTACCGCATCATCTGCATTATTTGAGGCGGGTCACGTTGGTAGCTACTGGGAGATACGCGAAAAACGTGAGGCTGCAAAGGCGGCCTTAGACCTGCATTCAGGATCATTAGTTAGTGGTCCTATACCAGTTTTTGGAGACTGGACACTAACCACTAATGGCGGTTTTGTTGATGAATTGTATCTTTACAGAAGTGTAGACAACTGGGCAACTGAAGAGTTAATACAAAAATTGCAAGGAAATGGTGGAGGAAACTTAGATTTTACCATTACCGGAAGTGAGTCTAATGCCAAAGCTCAATATGAAATTAGGCAACAAACAAATGGAGGATCAGGACATTCTGCTGCTTTTTTAGTTGTTCCCGCAATTGAGGTTAAAGGCAGTTTTAAAATCACTCAATACACAAGTTCTACTAGCGTAATAGCGGATTGGGTTGAGTCTCTTGACTCTACAGCGGGCGGTGCAGTGGCTGCTACTGAGTTGTGGTCCGAGGGTGCATTTAGCAATGTACAAGGATGGCCTGCTGCTGTTTCTTTTTACCAAGGACGCATTTGGTTTGGCGGCACAGACAATCGCAAGCAAACTATTTGGGGTTCTGGAATTGACAATTTTAAAAACTTTGGAACTTCTGTTCCTAACGTATTGGCAAGCGATGGCGTAAGCTACACGTTGTCTAGCGTAGAACAGAATAAGATTAGATGGTTTGCTGGAGAAGATGCTTTGCTGATCGGAACGTCTGGAGAAGAATACTCTTTGCGTGGTGCCGACAACAATGCTATATCTGCTACATCTGCTCCTCTAATTCAGGTTCAAAGTTCAATTGGCAGTGCTTACATACAGCCAAGACAAGTTGGCGGCACGGTGGTTTTTGTTAGTCCCGAAAGACAGCGTGTGTACGAATTGTCATATGACTGGAGAGCCAGAGGCTATGCAGCCGAAGATTTGACTAGGCTTAACGCTAAAAACACTGGAGCCACTAGCCGAGCATACACTCAAATTGCCTACAGCCAAGATCCATATAGAATATTGTGGCTGCCTAACACTGGTCAGATTGACTGTTTGATTTGGGAAAAGCAAGAAGAGGTCCAAGCTTGGTCTGAACGCAAGCCTAACGAAAATGGGCTAGACCAATTTTTGAGCGTAGCCTCTGTGTACGGATCGGACGAGGATGACGTTTGGGTTATCTACCGGAACTACATAACTGGAGTTTCGGACAGCAAGATCCAAATAATGCGTCTGCGTTCTTCAGAGAACACCCGAGATTACCAATGGTTTTTAGATGCTGGCAAGGTTGTAACTGGAGCAGAAAGCGATACCACGTATCCTGACCCGAATCTTGGCAGCGATTACACTCTCGTCACGGGAGCAGAACACTTGGGGTCTTACTCGACTCTTAGCGGAACAATAAGCTCTACTGGCACTACTGTTAATGGAACAGCCACTGCATTTACTAGCGAGCTATCTGTGGGCGACTACATTAAGTCAGGCGGTCAAACCCAGCGCGTTGCTTCTATAGCCAATGATGTAACCCTAACGACCACGAATGCGTTTAGCCCAGCATTGTCTAGCGAAACATTGCAGCTTGCTCGCGGTCGCAGCGACGTGTACGCCTTGGGCAATGGGTTGGTGTTTGGGCCATATCAGGTACACGGTGATAGGTTCAGTATAGACGGCGAGTTTAGCGGAGGCTCGGACGAGATCATTTACGGAGTAGCTTATCCTTCAGAGATTGAGACAATGAAGCTTCAAGCACCCGCCGGTGATGGCATGTCTAGGAACAAGAACAAGCGAGCGGTTAATGTTGGCCTGGGAATGTTCCGCACTTTGGGTGGAGAGATTGGCATACGTTACGAGTTCCCTGATGGGCAAACCGGAGAAGATTCCTACGAAATACAGTTCAGGACTCCGCAAGATTCTATGGACACGGCTCTGCCCTTGTTTACGGGCGAGAAGATTTTGCCATTGCCACATGGAAACTTCCGTTACTTCTCTTTATTTTACAAACAAACCAAACCACTTCCCGCGACAATACAGTACATGTCGCCACAAATTTTACCTAAAGGACAATAATGGGAGACTTCGCACAAGCTATATTTGGCGGCATAGAAGGCGGTGCTCAAATTGCAATGGGCCGCCAGCAAAGGGCATTAGCTGAACACAATGCCAAGATTGCAGAATTAGACGCACAGCAGGCAATGCAGGACGCAGAAACCCAAGCGTTTATTGAACTGCAAAAAGGTCGCATGATTGTTGGCGAACAAAGGGTTGGATTTGCGGCAGGAGGTGTCGTAACAACCACCGGCACACCTGCAGTTTTGGCCGCTCAGGAGGCCGCTATGGCCGCCCAGAGAGTTGGGAATGTTATGATGCAGGGTCAGGCTGAGGCGTCCCGTCTGCGACGTGGTGCTGACGCTATGAGGTTTCAAGGACGTAGTGCTCAACTTGCTTCCACTGTTGGAGGCTTGACATCAATGGGTAAAGGTATATATAAAACACAAAAGATTTTGGAGGATAAGTAATGCCTAAAATACCCACAAGCAAACCACAGGACGTTAGGGCCAAACCATCTGTCGGGGGCCAAGTAAACATTAATTCCCAAGATTCATTTTTTCGCAGCATTGCGTCTGCGTCAGCGGAGGCTGGTCAGTTAGTTGAGCAAGCCAGAGTTGAAAAGCAAAAAGCAATTGACGTTAAAGAAGCAAACCAAGTTAAGATTTATCAAGATGAAAGGGCTGCGGAACTTGAGGCAAGGCTTAATGAAGCCGACATATCTGAGCATTCAGGAATCATAGACGATTTTGCAGCACAAAATAAAAAACTTGAGTTTGCTCCTGGCGTAAGCAAAACTGCTCGTGAATCCCTTCAGCAAAACAACGACCTGTGGACTCAGCAGCTTTATTCCAACAGCATGTCTTGGAGTGCCGAAAGGGCTGAAAAAGACAAGATGGCAACTGGCGAACAAGTTGCTGCTAATGCTATAAATGCTATGGATGTGGACGGTGCAATAACGGCAATTCGTTCATTAGGTC
>Ga0222718_10003419_pt1 | contig 13646 bp, 15 predicted proteins | sample C33_27DmetaG_FD_165045 | JGI IMG/M metagenome (GOLD analysis project Ga0222718, IMG submission 165045) | Estuarine water microbial communities from San Francisco Bay, California, United States - C33_27D | ecosystem: Environmental > Aquatic > Marine > Unclassified | place: USA: California... | reverse complement strand
AAAGAAGAGATTATTGGAACTGCCGAAGTATTAGAAGTCTTTAATTCCCCAAAATTTGGTCAAGTTGCTGGATGTATGGTTGTTGAAGGTTCTGTAAACCGCAATAAGCCAGTGAGAGTTTTAAGAGACGACATAGTTATTTTTGAAGGTGAGCTTAATTCACTTAGAAGATTTAAAGATGATGTATCTGAGGTTAAAAACGGTAGTGAATGCGGTATGGGTATAAAAAATTATAAAGATATTAGACCAAAAGATAAAATTGAAGTCTTTGACAGAAAAGAGGAAGCTCAGACTATCTAATTTTATATGGGTTCTTTAAGAGCAGAGAAAATTGCAGATGAACTAAAAAAAGAGATTTCTCTAATCATCAATAGAGAAACTAAAGACCCAAGACTTCAAAATTTAAATATAAATGCTGTGAAGGTATCTGATGATATTGGTATAGCAACTGTATATTATTCAATAATAGGCCAATCAATTTCAAAAGCTGAGAGCAGTTTAGATAAAAGCATTTTAAAGAAATTTTCTGGAATGGTTAGATCTAGACTTGCTAAAACAATGAAAATCAGAAGAGTTCCTGTTATAAATTTTAGATTTGATGAAAGTATTGAGTATTCTCAAAATATTGAAAGGCTTCTTCAAGATTTATAATTTATAGATGAATGGCTTTATAAATCTAATTAAGAAAAAAGGCATTAGTTCTAATGCTGCTCTTCAAGAAGTAAAAAGAAAACTCAAGATAAAGAAGGCTGGGCATCTTGGTACATTAGACCCAATGGCACATGGTGTTCTTGTCTTAGGGGTTAATAGGGGTACTAAGTTTTCATCTTACTTTCTTGGAAGTGATAAGACCTATAAAGCAGAAATAACGCTTGGTGCATCTACAGATACAGATGATGCAACGGGTAAAAAAATTGAAGAGTCTTCAAAAAAAGTTTGTGCTAAAGAGGTTGAAATAGTGCTCAAGACATTTATCGGAAAGTCTATGCAGGTCCCACCAAGTTATTCCGCACTGAAGCATAAGGGAAAGCCACTATACAAGTATGCTAGAGAGGGTAAGCCAATTTCTAAGCCACCTAGAGAAGTAAATATTTATTCTATTAAAAATTTTGAATTTAAAAATAATATTTGTATTTGTGAAATCCACTGCTCAAAAGGAACATATATCAGATCTATCGCCAGAGATCTTGGTAAGTTATTAGGTGTAGGAGCCCATCTTTCTGGTCTAGAGAGAATTGGGCAGGGAGTTTTTGATATTAAAAATGCTTATACAATTGAGCAACTTAATGAAGATTCGATCCTATCAATTGAAAGCGCATTTCCAAATTTTTTGAATATTAATCTGAATTCTAATGAAACAAAATTTTTTTTGAATGGAGTAAAAATAAAGAATCAGAATTATTCAGATGCTATTTATAAAATTTATAGTGATAAAGGCATTTTCTTAGGACTTGGTGAGGTTCAAGACTTCAACCTCAAGCTCAAACAGCTTGTTTAATGATCAAATAAGGTTTAAAGTACTCCAGCTCGCTTTAGTTGCACAAGGCAGCATTCTTATTAACATGTGCATCGAGGAATTTAACAATGGCATTAATAGCTAAAGAAAAAGAACAAATAGTTGAAAAATTTAAAAAAAGCGATAACGACACTGGATCACCAGAAGTTCAAATTGCTTTATTAACAGAAAACATAAATAAATTACAAAGCCACTTTAAAGAACATAAAAAAGATCATCATTCCAGAACAGGATTGATTAGGATGGTTAATCTTAGAAGAAAATTGCTGGCTTATTTAAAAAGAAAAGACCCGGAAAGTTACGCAAGTATCATTAAAGAGCTTAAACTTAGAGGGTAATAAGAAAAAGGAAAAACGTGGAAAATAATAAATTAGAGTCTACAACGGTAGAATTCAAGTACGGAAATAAATTAGTAAAATTAGAAACAAATAAAGTAGCAAGACAAGCAACAGCAGCGGTCGTAGTAACAATAGATGATTTAGTTGTTCTTACAACGGTTGTAGCTAAAAAAGATGCAGATCCAGCCAAGGATTTCTTCCCTTTAGCAGTATTTTATCAAGAAAAGTTTTATGCAACAGGTGCTATACCTGGTGGCTTTTTTAAAAGAGAGGCTAGGCCTACCGAAAGAGAGACACTTACATCAAGACTTATAGATAGACCTATTAGGCCTTTATTCCCTGAGGGTTTTAAAAATGAAGTGCAGGTTTTCTGTACAGTTTTATCATCAGGTAAGGATCAAAATCCAGATATCGCCGCAATGATTGGTGCCTCAGCAGCACTATGTGTAGCTGGTGTTCCATTTGATGGTCCAATGGGCGCAGCCAGAGTTGGTTTTATTGATGGTAATTATGTGCTTAATCCATCTTTTGCTGAATTAGAAGAATCATTCCTAGATATGGTTGTGGCTGGAACTGAAGAAGCAGTTCTAATGGTTGAATCAGAAGCAAAAGAACTTAATGAAGACCTTATGCTTGGAGCTGTCTTGTTTGGTCATCAAGAAATGCAGGCTGTTGTAAATGCATGCAAAGAATTAAAAGAAAAAGCAGGAAAAGAAGATTGGGTTGTGCAAGAAGATCAAGAAACCCCAGTATATTCTGCTGAATTAGCGGAAAAATATACTGATCAAATCTCGAATGCTTTTACTATAAAAGACAAAAAAGAGAGAACGTCAGCCATAAGTGAAATCAAGGATAGTATTATTGAATCTTATCCTGATGCTGATGACATTCAGCTTGGTAAAGTGCTTGGAGCTTTTAAAAATCTTGAGAAAGATATTGTAAGAAAAAATATTCTAAGTAACCAGCCTAGAATAGATGGTCGAGATAGAGACACAGTTAGACCTATATATGTAGAAACAGACATTCTTCCTAGTACACATGGATCGTCTCTATTTACTAGAGGTGAGACACAGGCCATGGTTGTTGCCACACTTGGCTCATCAAGAGATGCGCAAAGAATTGAATCTATTGAAGGTCAGAGCACAGACAATTTCATGCTTCATTATAATTTCCCAGCTTATAGTGTTGGAGAAATTGGTATGCCTATGGGCCCAAAGAGAAGAGAAATAGGGCATGGAAATTTAGCGAAAAGAGCAATAAAAGCAGTATTGCCTGATGTTGAGGAGTTTGGGTACACAATGAGGGTTGTATCAGAAATAACCGAATCAAATGGGTCAAGCTCAATGGCTTCAGTTTGTGGTACTTCTCTTTCTCTTATGGATGCTGGAGTGCCTATTTCCAATCCTGTTGCGGGAATTGCGATGGGCTTAATTAAAGAGGGCGATGATTTTGCTGTTCTAACTGACATACTAGGTGATGAAGATCATTTGGGTGATATGGATTTTAAAGTTGCTGGAACAGAGAATGGTATTACAGCACTGCAAATGGACATAAAAATTCAGGGTATAAATGAAGCCATAATGGAAACTGCCTTAACAAAAGCTAAAGTTGCCATTAATCACATATTAGGAATTATGAATGAAACTATTTCAAGTCCTAAAGAGCTTTCAGAAAATGCTCCTGCAATGAAAACATTTATGGTTGATAAGGATAAAATCAAGGAAATAATTGGAAAGGGCGGAGCAGTAATCAAAGGTATGCAAGAAGAAACAGGTGCTACAGTTGATGTAAGTGATGATGGTACTGTGTCTGTCTTTGGTCAAGATCAAACTTCAATGAAGGAATGCTTAGCTATTATTGAGGGTATTCTCGAAGAACCAGAACTTAATAAAGTTTACACCGGAAAGGTTGTAAAGATTGTTGATTTTGGTGCTTTTGTGAATATTCTTCCTGGAAAAGATGGCCTATTACATATTTCTGAAATTTCTCATGAAAGAACAGAAAGTGTTTCAGCTGTATATTCAGAAGGTGATAAAGTAACTGTTAAGCTTATTGGTTTTGACAGAGGTAAGATGAAGCTTTCAGTCAAAGCTCTCGAAGAAAAAAAATCTGAAGAATCCCCTGATTCAGAGGAAAAATCAGAATAAATAATCTAAATAAAATATAAATTCTTAAAAGTCAAATTTTAAGAATTTATATTTTAATAATATTTGCTACTAATCTTATTATATGGTTTTATATTCATTGCAAACCATATTAAAACCTATAGGGGGGAAATATTATGAATGCATTAAATACTTTAAAAGACTTAATTGTTCAATTAACTAGCCTTTTTGTTGCCGCAATTGGTCTAGGTGTTGTTGTAGCAATTGTAGTGCCAGGGGACTGGTTCTTTGGCGGTGTTCTAGCAGAATTGTTAGCTACTGTCCAAGTTTTAGGAGAGAATGGTTTAGTTGGACTTCTGGTTGCAGCTTTACTAATCAACCTTCTGAAATAATAGTATTTTAAAAACTTGCTAGAGAGGGTTTTATTATCCTCTCTAGCTTTTATAAAATAAATCCTTATGGAACATCTATCAAAAATAACAAAATTTTTTAACAGCCTGGTTGAGGTTTTACTTCCCATTGTTTCAGTATCTGTATTGCTTGGTGTTATTTTTGGCCCAGATACTCCTTTAGTTGGCGATATTTATTCAAATTTAGCTAATATTTTAAATCTATTGGGAGAAGATGCTCTTCTTGCATTAGTATCAATAGTTATAATCCTAGCATTTCTTAAAAAATAGGTTTTCTAAGGGAGAACTAAAGTTGGTGGCTATGGGTGGAATTGAACCACCGACCCCAGCGTTATGAGTGCTGTGCTCTAACCATCTGAGCTACATAGCCAAGTGTAGATTGAATGATAATTATATCTAATCTATAGTCAATATAATTTTTTATCTAAACATTAAATTTAAAGTGGATGATATCTCCATCTTTAACAATATAATCTTTGCCTTCTAATCTTAATTTACCCTTTTCCTTTGAGCCCTGTTCACCATTACACTCAATATAATCAGAGTAAGAGATAACCTCAGCTTTAATAAAACCTTTTTCAAAGTCGGTGTGTATCACACCAGCTGCTTTTGGTGCCAAAGAATTCTTTTCTATAGTCCACGCCCTTAGTTCACTTGGGCCTGCTGTAAAATATGTTTCCAATCCTAGGATTTGATAGCCTTTAAAAATAATTTTATTTAACACAGGCTCATCCATGCCCATAAGTTCCAAGTACTCAACTCTTTCCTCATTTTCAAGAGATGCTATTTCTTGTTCAATTTTAATTGATGCAGGTATTACAGTTGCACTGGATTCAGCGGCAAACTTTTGTAGTTTTGATAATTGCTCATCTGAAGACCCATCTTCAGATATATTTGCAATGTAAAAAATAGGTTTTGTGCTTAATAGTTGAAATTGATTGACAATTTTTTTATCTTCATTAGAAAATTTATTTATATCTATCAAGCAGCCAGATTCAAGATCTTTTTTAATCTCAATAAGTAATTCATATTGTTCTTTATTTTTTTTGTCATTAGTTTTAAGAAGTTTTTCGCACTTTAATATTCTTTTTGATACAGACTCTAAATCAGCCATTATTAACTCAAGGTTAATAATTTCTGCGTCTTTAACAGGATTAATTTCACCATCTACATGAGTAATATTTTTGTCCTCAAAGCACCTCACCACATGAGCCAAAGCATTCATTTCTCTAATATTGGATAGGAATGCATTGCCAAGACCCTCTCCTTTTGATGCACCTTTAACTAATCCGGCAATATCAACTAGATCTAAAGTTGCGGGGACGATCTTCTCGGATGAAACAATATTTTGTATTTCTGCCAATCTATTATCAGGAAGTTGCACCTTACCAATATTTGGCTCAATAGTACAAAATGGAAAATTTTCAGCAGGAATTGATGAATTAGTCAGAGCGTTGAATAGGGTAGACTTTCCAACATTTGGAAGCCCAATAATTCCACACTTAAACCCCATTTTAGTTTGTATGAAGGTATTTCTGCGCTTCTGCAAATTTTTTATTGCAGATTTTATTAAAAGCGCCTAGCAGCTTGTTATAACTTTTTTTTAAGCATTCTTTATCAGCTGGGTTAAATTTACTAAGAACCCATTTATTAACTTCAGACTTCATGCCCGGATGGCCAATGCCGATTCTTATTCTTATAAATTCTTTTGATCCTGTTCTTTGAAAAATATCTCTGAGGCCGTTATGGCCTCCATGACCCCCATCAATTTTAAGGCGAACATCACCAGGGTTAAGATCCAAATCATCATGAAGTACTATAATATTTTTCATATCAAGATTATTATTTTTAATTATTTTCATAACAGTTGATCCTGAATTATTAACGTAATTATCAGGTACAACCCAGAGAACTCTTCCTTCATGAGATGAAGCTATTGATGATTCAAATTTTTTCTTAGGCTCAAAAGTAAGATTAAGTTCTTGAGAGAGGGCAACTAACCAATCTTTTCCAATATTATGTTTGGTTTGATCATACTTTGTACCTGGATTCCCAAGCCCTATAAAGCAAAGATCGAGCATTTTTATTTTGCTTTATGCTTCTTCAGAGCCTTCGCCTGCATCTTCGCTTGATGAATCTTCACCACTTTCAGAAGCAGCTTCGACAGCTTCACCTTCTGCTTCATCATCAACAATAGGCTCTTCTTCAACTACTGCCCTAGGAGCATTGATAGAAACAATCATCTGATCAGTAGTTTCATCAAGGCCAGGGATCTCACTTCCATCTGGAAGATTTAGCTCTGTTAGTCTTATAGACCCACCTAAAGGAAGATCAATTACATCTACATCAATTGATTCCGGAATATTTCCTGCTGAACATAAAATCTCAATTTCTCTAATTGATTTAGAAATTACACCACCTTCATTTTTAATACCCTCACAATCATCTTCATTTATAAAGTTAACAGGTATAACTACTTTAAGTTTTGTTTTTCTTGAAACTCTCTGAAAATCAGCGTGAAGAAATTTACCTTTGGCAGGGTCTCTTTGCAATTCTTTTAAAACAACTTTTTCTTCTTCTTCGCCTGTTTTGATAAGAAGAACCTGGGTATAAAAAAGTTCGTTTTGAGAGGCTTTAGTTAATTCATTCAGTCTAAGTTTGATATTCAATGAATCTTTTTCGGCGCCATAGATAATTGCAGGCACCATGCCATCAATACTTCTAATAACACGTGCTTTGTTAGATCCAGTTCTCTCTCTAGGATCAGCATTTAAAATTATTTGCTCACTCATAATATCCTCTTATATAAAAATTTCACTTAATGATTCATCACGACTTAATCTCTTAATGCTTTCTGCAATAGTAGATGCTAGCGAAATGACGCGTATTTTACTGCATTTTTGTGCTTCATGGGTCAATGGAATTGAATTTGTTACAACTAACTCGTCAATTGATGAGTTTTCTAGTCTTTCAATTGCAGGTCCAGATAAGACAGGGTGCGTAATATATGCTTTAACAGCTTTAGCTCCTTTTTCTTTCAACGCATTTGCTGCATTGCAAAGCGTTCCGGCTGTATCAATAATATCATCTGGCACAATACAGACTTTACCCTCAATATCACCAATAATATTCATTACTTCAGACTGATTAGCAGCAGCTCTTCTTTTATCAATTATAGCCAAGTCAGTATCATCTAATAGTTTGGCCAACGCTCTTGAACGGACAACACCACCAACATCTGGAGAGACAACTACAATTTCATTTCTTTCATTATTATCTTTAATGTCATCAACCATTAATTTTGTTGCATAAATATTATCTGCAGGCATATCAAAGAAACCCTGTATGGTTTCAGAGTGAAGATCGATAGTTAAAACTCTGTCTATTCCAACACTATAAAACATGTCAGCAACAACCTTAGCGCTAATTGGAACCCTTGCAGACCTAACTCTTCGATCTTGTCTAGCATATCCATAGTACGGAACTATAGCTGTAATTTTTGATGCGGATGATCTTTTTAATGCATCAGCAAGTAACATTAGCTCCATTAAGTTTTTGTTACTAGGCGCACATGTTGACTGAATAATAAAAGTATCATGGCCACGAACATTATCTTCAATTTGAACTTTAATTTCACCATCAGAGAAGTAGCCGACATCTGCAGGAGCTATCACCGTACCTAGCATTGATGCAACTTCATTAGCTAATTCTGGATTTGCTGTTCCAGTAAATAGATCAAGTTTTTTTACATCCATAAGCTAACCCTAAATGGCTGGGGTGGTAGGATTCGAACCTACGCATGACGGGATCAAAACCCGTTGCCTTACCGCTTGGCTACACCCCAAAAATTTTAAATTCCTTTGAAAGGGGCGTATATTGTAATGGTTTAGTTAAAAAGAATCTCCATCTTGGAGGAATTATTTTTAAAATTTTTTCTAATTCCTCATCCTTCTTATACCTAATAAACATACAAGAGCCACTTCCTGAAAGACATATTTCGACATCGCTTATATTATTGATATAAAAATTATCAATCTCAGGAAATATGTCTCTGTAAACACCCCAAAATGAGTTCTGTGAATTATCTTCATATTCATTAGCAGAATCATCAAATTTTTTGTACATAAAAGCTGATGAACAGTGAATTTCTGGATAAATAAGAACTACTTTTTCATCAATTGACTCTTTTTCTTTTATCTTTTCGCCAATACCTCCGACAAACGCATTTTTACCCTTAATAAAAAATGGTACATCTGAGCCTAACTTTTTGCCCAATTTCATTAACTCACTATGCTTTAAATTCAAATCCCAAATTATATTTAATGCAATTAATGTTGAAGCTGCATTAGAACTTCCTCCCCCAAGGCCGGCTCCCATAGGAATTTTCTTATCAAGTTCAATTTGTATTGAATTATTTTGATTTGTATAGGAGTTTAATGAACGCGCTGCTTTAAAAATAATATTTTTTTCAAGCTTTATGTCTTCATTTGAATTTATACATATTCCATTTGAGTTTGGATAGAATCTAATGACATCGCAAAGATCAATAATTTGGAATGCTGATTCAATTTCATGATATCCATTATCAAGTTTAGAAATAATATTTAAATATAGATTAATCTTGGCTGGTGACTTAACTTCAATCATTTTTAATAAACAAAACCTGATAATTCAAAATTACTACTTTTGAGTTCAAAGTAAATTTTTGACTGTGTGCTGCTACATACCAATCTATAACTACTCTCTTTAAAGAATAAATATTTACCATTTTTATCTATATTTTCTTTTTGTAAACAACCCTTAAACCAAGAATAAAGTTTTCTACTTTCCAAAGCGGATAACTCAAGATCAATCGTTAGCTGCCTTGAAGACTCTATTTTTCCACTTTGATAAATGCTTAAATTAGCTACATTGCCAAAAAATGGCCTACTAACCTGTATAATTAATTTTTTGTGTTGTTCAGTTATCTGGGCATTAAATGCAGAACTGGTTTCTGTTGTGCTAAAAGAGAATTTACCTTTGTAAGTATTATCTTCTTTCACAATGGGCAGGTTAGTGATACATGAACTCAGCATAAATAAAATAAGCAATATATTAAAAACTTTAATTTTATAAATGGAATTACAACTACTTGGCATAAATCACAGAACCTCTAATGTTTCTGAAAGAGAAAGATTTATTATAAATGAGTCTAACCAACATTTATTAAATAGCTTAATAAAAGAGAGATTTGAAGGCCAAATTACCTCAATTTTTGGCTTATCAACCTGCAACAGGAGTGAGCTATATCTTTTTGGAGATAAAGATATAGTAAATAGCTTTTTTGAGGAGTCTAGTAAATTGCTGGCTATAGATAACATAAGTAAGAGCCAGTTTTATTTTCTTCAAGGTGAGGATGCCTTTGTGCATATGTGTAAAGTAGCTTCAGGTCTTGATTCTCAAGTTCTCGGGGAGCAAGAAATATTTGGTCAATATAAAAATGCCATACAAGTTTCAAGGAAAATTGGTTTTATGGGATCTGAATTAATTAAATATACAGATAAAGTCATAGAAATAGTAAGGAAAGTTAGAACCTATACCAAAATAGGAGTCAATCCTCTATCTATTAGCGGTCTTTCACTAAAGCTTATTAAGAATATATTTGAAAACCCGTCAGAACAAAAAATCCTTGTTCTTGGTGCTGGATCTCTTGCACAAGACGTAATAAAAAATCTTTATAATAAAGGAATAAAAAATATTACATCAGTTAATAGAAGTGTAAAAGAGATAAATATTTCTGATTCCTATAAGATCCTTTCTTCTCCCTTATCAAACCTCCATTCATCACTTGAAAATGTTGATATAGTAATTGCTTCATCCACAACTGAACTTCCAATAATAGGAAAGGGCGCGATTGAGAACTCTCTTTTAAAGAGAGGAGCTAAACCACTGCTTTTAATTGACCTAGCAGTACCTAGAAATATTGAAGAGGAGGTTAAAGATATTGAAAGAGTTTACCTATACAGCATTGACGATATTGAAAAAATTACCCAAGACAATCTAGGTCAAAGAAAAATAGAAGCTGAAAAAGCTCTAAATATGATTGTTAGAGAGACCGGAGCTGTTATGCTCGAATTAAGAGATACAGAGTTTAAATCTTCTCTAAATAGAGAGATTATTAACTTATTAGATAGTTTATCTGATGAGGAATTGGAATCTTTTCGTTTAGAAAATGATCACAAAGATTTAATAATAAATCTTTTAAAGAATAATTCTTTCTATGATGATACATTTAAATCAATTAAGAAAATCAATCTTGTTGATAGGCATATAGTCAACTCTATGGTGAAGAGGTACCTCAATGCATGAGTCTATGATTGTCAAATTAGACAAGCTTAAAGATAGATTAATTGAAATTCAGGATATGCTTGTTTCCCCTGAGGTGGTCAATGATATTGAAAACTATACCGCTTTAAATAAAGAATTTTCCGAAATCAGTCCAATTGTTACTAAGTATGAAGAATACATGCAATTGGATGAATCTTTGAAAGAGGCTAAAGAGCTTCTGGGTTCAGATGATAAAGATATGGTCGAGCTTGCTGAAGAAGAAATTGCAGCTGCTTCAAATAAACCGGAGCTTATTGAGCAAGATTTAAAATTGATGTTATTGCCAAAAGATACTGCAGATGATGGATCTGCCTTTTTAGAAATTAGGGCTGGAGCTGGAGGTGATGAAGCCGCAATTTTTGCTGGTGACCTTTACAGAATGTATTCTCGATTATCAGAAAGAGAGGGTTGGGCTCTTGAAGAAATTAATATTAGAGTAGCAGAGCAAGGAGGACTAAAAGAGGTTATTGCAAAGCTCGAGGGAAAAGGAGTCTTTAAAGTATTAAAATTTGAATCAGGAGTACATAGAGTTCAAAGAGTGCCTGAGACAGAATCACAAGGAAGAGTTCATACCTCAACATGCACAGTTGCCATATTGCCTGAGGTAGAAGAGATACAAGATATTAACATTGATAAAAATGACATACGGGTTGATACCTTTAGAGCATCTGGTGCTGGAGGCCAACATGTAAATAAGACTGATTCTGCAGTGAGATTAACGCATATTCCAACTGGGCTGGTTGTTGAATGTCAGGATGGAAGATCACAACATAAAAATAAGGAAAAAGCATTATCATTGCTTGCTGCAAAATTAAAGCAACAAGAAATTGATTCACAGCAAGAAAGCATAGCTAGTGAGAGAAAAATACTAGTAGGAACTGGAGATCGTAGTGAAAAAATTAGGACATACAATTTTCCTCAAGGCCGCATGACCGATCATAGAATAAAATTAACACAGCATAATCTAGACCAGATTATGGATGGTGACATAAAGTCCATTTGCGATGCTTTATTAGCAGAAAATCAGCTTGCCATGCTTTCTAAACTTGAAGAAGAATAATTGTATATAAACCTAAAGAGCTTAAAAGAAGATGTATCTAAGAGACTGCGTGGGTCTGATGATGCTTTTAATGAATTAATGCATTTCCTTAAATACAAACTTAATCTTGATACAAGTAAGTTATATATGAATGAGAACATTCAAGTAAATAGTTTTGTAAACAATCAAATAGAAAGTTTTTTTAAATTAAAAAAAGACAATATTCCAAATGACTACATTATTGGAACATCTTCATTTTATGGGAGAGAGTTCTTTGTAGATAATAGAGTCCTAATACCAAGGTCTGAGACCGAGCTCATAGTAAATTATTTTATTGAAGAAAATATTTCTGGTAACAAAGTAATTCTTGATGCTGGAACTGGCTCAGGTTGTATTGGTATTTCTTTGGCTCATATAGATAATAATTTTGACATTTTCATATCAGATAAATTCTCAGACCCTTTATCTGTAGCAGCTAACAATATCAAAAATCATAAGTGCCAAAATATCACCCCAATTCAAATGAGTTGGGGATCAGCAATAAGAGAGAACTCCCTTAATTATATTGTTTGCAATCCGCCTTATATTAAAAAGCATGATCCTCACCTAAATGATCTAAAACACGAACCAATTAGCGCACTCATTTCAAGAAAAAATGGGCTGAATGATATAGACTTAATCTGTAGAGATGCTTATATTATTTTAAAAGATGGGGGCAAGATAATTATGGAACATGGCTATGATCAAGTTGATGAGGTAAACAACATATTCTGTAAAAACTTACTTAAACCTGAAAATACTATAATTGACTATCAGGGTCACGTAAGAATAAGTATTGCTTCAAAATAATTGCTCTTTATCTTTTTCCTTATCTATCTATACTATATATATACAAATATTTCATAATTTCATAGAGGGGGAAACATGAAAGGTAATATGCAGTCCTGGGGACCAAATGTGGCCCAAATCATTGAGCATGCAAAAGTAAACTCACCAAAGGTTGAAGTTGTTTCAAGACTTATCTCTGGTGAAGTTCACAAAACAAACTATGCTGAAGTCTGCATTAGATCAAGAAAGCTTGGCTCATCTTTGCTAAAAAAAGGTTACAAAGAAGGAGATGTCCTTGCAACATTAGCCCTTAATTCATATAGACACCTTGAAGCCTACTTTGGTGTATCAGGTATTGGTGCAGTAATGCATACATTGAATTTTAGACTTCATCCTGAGCAGCTTGTGTATGTAATTAACCATGCAGAGGATAAAGTTATATTTGTTGAGTCACCTTTTATTCCTTTATTAGAAGCTATAAAGGATCAAATAGCTGATGTTAAAGAATTTGTAGTTTTATGTGATAAAGATGAAGTTCCAACTAGTTCACTTGAAAATGTAATCTCTTATGAGGAGTTTATCGAAGACGGCGATGAAAATTTTATATGGCCGCAGATTGATGAAGATGCTGCTTGTGGATTATGTTATACCTCTGGCACAACAGGAAATCCAAAAGGTGTCTTATATTCCCATAAATCTAATACACTGCATGCACTTACTGCAATATCATCTTTAGATGTAAATTCTAGCGATGTAATTTTGATGGTTGTGCCAATGTTTCATGTAAATGCATGGAGCATACCTTTCTATGCCCCACTTGTAGGGTTAAAGATTGTAATGCCTGGAATGCAAATGGAAGGACAGCCATTATACGATTTAATTGATTCAGAAAATGTAACATTTGCTTTTGGAGTTCCTACGGTTTGGATGGGTTTATTGGGTTACTGTAAGTCTGAAAATTTATTACTCAAATCAATCAAAAAGACTGTTATTGGTGGTTCAGCTCTATCATTATCTTTGCTTAAAGATCTGCATGAAACTCAT
>Ga0222718_10003416_pt1 | contig 13655 bp, 11 predicted proteins | sample C33_27DmetaG_FD_165045 | JGI IMG/M metagenome (GOLD analysis project Ga0222718, IMG submission 165045) | Estuarine water microbial communities from San Francisco Bay, California, United States - C33_27D | ecosystem: Environmental > Aquatic > Marine > Unclassified | place: USA: California... | reverse complement strand
AACGTTATACAATACTATACAAGAAGTTCATTTTAGTCCTAGCGGAGTAACACCAGGCTCTTACACAAACGCCGACATTACTGTGAATTCAGAAGGCAGAGTCACAGCTGCTGCAAACGGTGGTGGCGGCGGCGGTATGACAAGTTTCGATGCAACCGGAGACAGCGGTACAGCTCAAACTATTACGGACGGAAACACCTTACAAATTCTAGGCGGAACTGCGTTGTCGTCTGTAGCATCAGCTACAGACACTATTACGATGAACTTGGACGACACTGCGGTCGCGGCTGGTTCTTACAACAGTGCTAACATCACAGTCGATGCCCAAGGTCGTATTACAGCCGCTGCTGCAGGGGCACAAGGCACGATGTCGAGTTTCACGGTTGCAGGGGACGGGGGCGTTGATCAAAAAATTGAGGAAGGAAACACCTTGACTATTGCAGGAGGCACGGCCTTGACTTCTACAGGATCGGCGACTGACACATTGACGTTGAACTTGGACGACACCGCAGTCACGCCAGGCACTTACGAACACGCGAATATTACGGTCGACCAACAAGGTCGTATCACAGCCGCTGCAGATGGGCCTGTTGATGAACTTTTGGTTCCATGTAAAAATGACACTATAGGTACAATTTCCAAAGGAACGCCAATCTACATAACAGGAACAGTTGGCGCGAGCGACACATTTACAATTGCTGCTGCAGATGCTTCTAACCCTGCAACAATGCCGGCATCTGGAGTGTTGCAAACTACGCTCGCCCCAAATGCTCAAGGCTTCTACGTTCAAACAGGCCTGTTGCGAGGATTCAATACGGCTGGTATAACAGGGTCGCCAGGAATCAACGATACGCTTTATGTTTCAAATGGCGGAGGCGGATTAACCGCGATAAAACCAACTGGCACAAACCTTATTCAAAATATAGGGATTATTGCGCGTTTAGACGCATCAAACGGTTCGATTCTCGTATCTTCAGTTCTCCGATCCAACGACGTGCCCAACATTCCCGAAGGAGAAGCATGGATCGGCGATGCGAGCGGCGTTGCTACCCCGACCGCTGTCGAATTCACCATTTCTGCTGACGTAGACGGTGGCCAGCCTCGAAACGTAACGAATGGTTCAACTTTGAAATTTGACGGATTAAATGGTATAAGTTGTTTAGCCGGTTTTGATCCAACGCCAGAAGTGAGAATTCAACTTAATAATTCTGGCGTCACAACTGGTTCATACACGAATGCATCGATCACAGTTAACCAGTACGGAATAGTCACATCAGCTAGCGACCGTTTTAACGCGGCTGGAAACGGACAGATTTTGATAGGCGCCCTCGGTTCAGACGCGATACTTGGAACTATTACTCAAGGCGATGGAATCACTGTCACAAACGGCGCGGGGTCTATCACAGTCGCTGCAAATGTCAACCAAGGTAGTACTAGCGGTTACTATGCGATTTATTGGGACACCAAAACAAAGAGCTTCTGGTACACGTAAAAATACAGCCATTATTTTCTTTATAAATAAAGATGAGCAATATTATACAACAACCCTTTTTTGGTAGCGAGTTAGGTCAACCTTCAAATGTGTACTGTCGAAACGTTGTGTTAGACGGATTAGGCGTCGGAACGGTATTTTCAGTCGGTTCAATATCAATCCTTTTACGAAATGGGGGCGGCGTCGCGCAAAATGTTTTCACGACAACTTTTACCGATTTTACTATGTCGCCAACAACAACGACAGGAACTGGTTCAGGTATGGTGCTGACAATAAGTATGGCGCCATTTTATATCTTGCAAACTAATCTCACAGCATCAAATTCTTCTCCTATTTCAATAACTGTGACTAATGCCGGAACAGGATATGTAGCCGGTGACCAAATAACAATTACGAGACAACAGTTACGAGATGCATTAGGAGCCGCCGGGCAAGGAGTGTTACCAGAACCGTTTTTGTCTGCAGATTTGTCTGGATCAATTTTCAGCGGCGATCCCGCTAGCATCACGTTAAAGCTTGGAAATAATCTAGATTTCGTTCAAAATGAAGTGCCACCTACGATAAATGGTGGCGGTCGAGCGGACGTGAATCGAGGCGAAACAGGCTGGCAGTTTTCCGTTGGGCAAGGCCTCGAAGCCGGACGCGAAGCCACGATCAATCTAATAATACCAGCAAAATCCGAAACATCGTCTAACCAGATTGATTATACTAGCGATAAATACGATGTTGTCGTAGATGTCACAGGAACAACAAACTTATATCGTATTATAGACCCAGGTGACATTCGATCTGCGATTTGTCCGAAAGATGACGGCACTACATGGATTAGTATTTTACGAGACCCAATCGATACTTTGAGCCCAGCTTTCATGACGGTCCGCTTAGTAAAACGCGAATTGCAAGTCCTATAAAATTCTATAAAAATGATCTTTCTATTCAAAACTAATAGAAATCAAACCATGGCAGATGAAACCAAAGAATATGAACCCGACGAACTTGCGCCTGGAACCAAAGCAGGACCGCCTCTTACAAAACAGTGTTCGATATGTAAACAGACCAAAGATGTGAGTTGCTTTCACAAGCATTCAAGTAAGAAGGACGGTCTTGATATGCGGTGCAAACCGTGCAAGACAGAATACGACAAAAAACGCCGTAGAAAACGCAAGAAGAATCGTCTTGAAGAAACGGATCTGCCGGAAGGACACAAACGGTGTGCTCAACCGACTTGTAACCAAGTTTTTCCGATATCGCATTTTCAAAGCACTAGGAATCGTCGAACGAAACTAACTGCGTGGTGCAAGAAGTGTCGTGCGATCCAGAAAAAAACTGAAGAGAATCCAACTACTACACAGGGAAAGTGCAAGGCGTGGTGGATTAACTGGAAGCAGACGAATCCCTGTGTCAAGTGCGAGGAAGAGGGCGACGACTGCATTTATCCGCGCGATTGGCGGCTCATACAAGCCGACCACATAGAACCGAAAGCAGAACGAAAGAAACGAACAGGCGAGGAAGGACACCGTTTAGGCGACTACAAGTGGTGGGTGTGTCCGAAAAACGGCGGTGTGAAAGGCATGGAAGAAGAGGCAAAAAAATGTCAAGCGCTCTGTATTTTTCACCACAGAACAAAATCGAAGGAAGAACGCAAGAAACAAACCCAGCGATGCAAGATTGAAAAACTTAACATCGTCAACGAAAAGAAACGTGAGCGAGGCGGATGTTTGAAGTGTGAAAGGCCGTGCGTCGAAGGCAACGAGCACCTGTTTGATTTCGATCACCGCGACGAAAACATTAAAACGATTACAGTTAGCCAGTTAGTCTACAAATCTTGGTCTGATTTTAATTCACAGCTTCCCTTGGAACTTGCCAAGTGCGATCTCTTGTGTTGCGGTTGTCATTGGATCAAGACCTTTTATTAATTTTTATACTTTCAAAAGGTATAAAAAAATTACAACGTCAACAACTTCTCATCCCAATTTATTTTCCTGCACCAGTTGTCGCTGTAGTCGATCAATTGAGTTACGCACAACGGCACAGTCAAAATAAAAATATGTTTTTGTTGAAGTTTAAACCAAGCTCTGTCGAGAGCGATATCTTCTAAGCGAATCTTATCTGACATTCTGGTTGAAACAGAAATTTTTTCTTCTATTTCGATCAAAAAATTTTTCCAAAACGTCAGAAGCGTTGGCACGAAAGTTCTCCTTACGATGTAGGCTACGCACGACATACATTCTTGAACCCGCACAGCAGGTAGATTCTTGTATTTTTCGTACGCGCCGTCGTTCATTCCGCCAAGCAACAACACGTCCCAGTCTTCGTCACCGGCGATATTTCTCAAGCATTTTATGGTGACGTCAGGGTTTTTGAATACAACATCATCTTCAAATATCGCAACAAACGGATCGTCTGTGTCAACAATGAAAGTTTCTAAAGCTTTGATGTGAGACTTTAAACAACCAACTATCCCAGGGGTGTCTTTGATGGCATCGATGCGAGTTGGTTTGTTTATCAAAATCTTTTTCAATTCCTTTTCAGCGTGTTTTCTCCTATCTGGGCGTTCTTCAAGATTGATGTAGTATGAATATTTGAAGATCGGATGCATCTCGTACCAAGACAAATCAGCGCCAGCCTTTTTCGCCGCTTCTTTTCCTTGCTCAAAATACCCGAGTTTCCAAGCAACTACACTCAACTCGTTCCATAGGGTGTGCTCAAGGAGATGCTTGTCAAAGCAGCCAAAAGCTTTTTGATCGACTTCAATTTGTGCAGCATAATTCAAGTACATGTACGCAAGTTGAATCATTCCAAGTTGTCGATAAATTCGGCCGATATGAATCAAGCCTCCCGGACGAAAACATCCAAGTCGTTCACTTTCAGCTATGGCGCGACCATACCAGTCGATCGCTTCGTTAACGTTCTGTATATGCGTGTGCAGCTCGGCGATGCGCATAATAGCGGAATATCTTTCCCACGGGTCGTCGCACTTTTTCGCCTGATATCTTTTGATGTACATGTGAAGCGCGTCTTGTTTTCTACCAAGCGCGGACAAAGTTTGAGCAAGATAAAACATTGTTCTTGAACAGTCAGGATTTGAAGCGTGTTCGGCTTTCAGAACAGCCAAATCCCACGGCGCGCGTCTTGTCGACTTGGCCGACTCGGTCGATCTATCTTGGATAATCTGAAACGACGACATTTCGCACTTTGAATCTTCCTTCCATAACATTTCGTGAACGGGATGCTTCCATCGCCAGCCGACGCCGGAACGGATAACTTTCAACTCGTTGCTTTCAATTTGTCGATCAACAACAGTGTTCTTCCAGATTTGTCTCACGAACAATCCATCAAGAACAGGCCTATCGTTTAATTTCGACACGGTAGGCAAAACGCTGGATATACTGTATCCGGCAGGTACCCGAAACTCATCGGCTGCATCGAGAAGTACTATCCAAGAATTTGTAGGCACTTCACTTTCAACCCAGTCCAACGCTTCGTTGCGGGACACGGCAAAGTTTACCCAAACGCCTTTTTTTATCTCGACGTGTGGTGCAAAGTTCTTGCAGATTTCAACCGTGTTGTCAGTTGACCCCGTGTCGTAGACGAATATTTTGTCTACGTGCGATGCGACAGATTTCAGAGTCTTGAGAACCACATCGGCTTCGTTTTTTACCATGAGTAATGCGTACATTTTATATTTTAGAATACTTCTATAAACAAAGATGTCATCATTAAACAAAACATTTGTAGGGCCTTATACAGTGAAAACTTTAAAATACTTTTATAAACTAAATGTACTGTAATATAGAATACTTTGAAACAAAATGTGACCCTAACGCAAGTCCTCCCCAATATTGTCCTGGTGGAATGATTTGTCCTGTAAGCGGAATTTGTCCAACGTCGGCTGGCGCTGGGACTGACTGCCGTCCGGGCACCCAGTGTCCTGAATCACTTTGTCCAAGTACTGAAGTATGTCCAGTTTCAGGAAATGCTTGCAAAGCGGGTCAAATGTGTCCTAAATTTGATTGTCCTTCAAATGGTGTTTGTTCTCAAGATACACCGCCGCACGGGGGCGGTGGTGGCAATCCTCCTGAAGGTGAAATGGGATGGCTCATTATTGATAACAACTCTGGAAAAAATATATCGGTGTGGTTGGACGATAGACCGCCATGTATGCAAGGTCAAAGCAACTGTTCTTGGGACAACAATTTATTTCAAGGCGCCAATAAATACGATTACCTTGTTAATTATGTTGTGAAAACAGATGGATCGCAGGAACGTCAGCCTAAAATTTCTCGCCATCAAGATCTTTTTGTTGGAGAAAAATGGAAAATAGCCATTCCTGTTAACCCATCGACCGGTTATCCTGTGTGGTGCAGTCCTGTTCCTCCTCAACAAAATGGTGTAGCAACCTTTTGCAAAGGAACAGGCGGTTGGATCGTTCCTATGGGGATTCAAAAGCCCGATCCAGGCGGGTTGAGTCGGTTTGAAATTAATTTTAATGATGTTTCGCCTGCTGGTAATAAAGTGTATTATAATCTTAGTGGAGTGGACGGTATAAACTCAACGATGGAGATAAATCATTCGTCGTGTCCTAGTTTAGTTTCATCGTGCAGTATAAATCTAGATACATGTCCAGAAGATTTCAAAGGCACAGTAGGTGTAGGTTTGCAAACGCCTGGTCCGATTAAAACTTGTTTATCTACAAAATCAGCTCTATCAATCGCAGAAAATAAAGGTCTTGTAGACGTGAATCCGATGGTGACGATTAGCGGTGTAGAAAAACGTCGTGATGAATGGGCAGGTTGCGATACTTCAATGGAAAATATAAAATGTCGTTGTCATATGTTTTGGGATGACAATTCTAACGTTCAAGATAAAACATTAAAGTATAACGCAAAGGCTTGGACAGACTGGATCAACCCTCCATCGAAATCGTGCGATATGTATGCATGGGCATACGGTGAGAAAAAAGTTCTTCCAGATGTGAATCCCGAATGTTGCAATGATCCTGCTATGAATTGTGATTCTGACGGCAATATAACGTGTGCGATGGCTGACAAATGCGTCAAGGATAATCCTTTTCATCCTCTTTTTGAGTGCGTCGTGCCCAAACATAATCCTGGAACTTTAACAATTAAGGTCACCGATGTTATGGTTTAATTTTCAAATTTTCAAATTTGAAAAAATAATTTAGTTCATCTTTTTCAACGTCGCTTCCAATTGCCCTTCCATATTCAGGGTTTTAATAGCTGCTTTGAATTTCTCTACATCAACTCCCATTTTTTTCATTTCTTTGTCTAATATTTGTTCCTTGTTCTTCTTACTTATTCGGTTCATACCTTTTATTTCTATATTCTCCCGAAGTTTGCGACGAAGAACTTCGCGAGGATTCTCATTCTTAGGTGTAGACGGACTGTTCATTTTTATAAAAACGAATAATTGTTTAAATTCGAAGTATGTTGACGTTAAATTCTGATCCTTCATTTCGTCCGTGACACGGAAACACCGTATTGCATGAAGTTTGATAACACGTAACAGGATACGCAGTCTTTGAACCATTAGAACCCTGAGGAACAGTATCATACGAAGCGCCTCCGACAGAAGTCTGTCTAGGATACACCGACGCAGGTGCCGTTACTGATCGAGAAAGGGAAGACGCGGTGTACCGTGCAGAATTGCTAGTATCTTTAGTAGCAAAATTTTCTACTACAGTAGTATTATCTAGCATCACGCCATTGTCATTCAAACCACCAACGCTAACACTATTTTTATGTCCAGGTGCACCGCATACAAACCCAGAACCTCCAGTAAGATTAGTAATACCAGACACTATGTTTGCACTAGCGTAGCAAGCATCTTGTCTCGGTCTAAATCCAGCGGCTCTGTCAACTATCCGCGCTTCGCAAAATGTTGGTGCACCTCTAAATCTACGTGTATACGGAAAGTGATCTTCGTCTGTAATTGAATACCTAACTAAATTTGCAGTAGCAAGACCAGTTTTATTAAAATCTTGAATTCGCGCCATTTGTTCGGCTAAACTGTTGTCTGCAATATTAACTAAATTGTAAGTTAAGTCTTCGGCATTATCCAAGGCTACCCAGATAGCTTTCTCATTATTTATATCGACGTTAGTATCTACATTCGAAGATGGTCTAGGCGCCGGTCTAGGCGCTGGTGTCAAAGCCGGTCGAGGAGCTGGTGTTATAATTGGTTGATCGCTCATATCTATTTTATTACTTCAGGTAATAAAATTCAAAAACTTACATGGAACCACAAGATCTGCATCCTCCGTTTTTCATAACGCGTGCTTTAAATGTTTCTTGTGTTGGAGGTTCAGGACGGATTTCTGGTTGAGGCGCTGGTCGAGGCGCTGGTCGAGGTGCTGGTCGAGGCGCTGGTCGAGGCGCTGGTCGAGGTGCCGGTCGAGGTGCTGGTCGAGGTGCCGGACGAGGTGCCGGTCGAGGTGCTGGACGAGGTGCTGGACGAGGTGCTGGACGGTTAATGTCTTCAGGAGTAGGACACTTCTTATCTAGATTTGGACAAATAGGAGGGCAAGATGGGTTCACTTCATCAGGACATTCTGTAATACATCCAAAGTCTCCAAATCGTTTATAGGACCTTGACATTTTTGTTTTTACTTGCATTTATTATACAAAACAAATTTGTGACGCAAAAAAGCCCCAATCGACTAATGGAGTCAATTGGGGCTTTTATGTTTTTATAATCAAATTATAAGTTAGGCTTTCGACCGTCTCTTTACAATCTTCCTTTTCACAACTTTCTTAGGTTTTGCTTTTGCCTTAGGCTTTGGTTTAGGCTTTTCTTCTTCTTCTTCTTCCTCTGCTTCATCCTCGCTAGAATTAGCTAGGCTTCCCGCGTCATCATCTTCCTCTGGCATTCCCATCAATCCTGCCGACGTATCATCGTTGGTAGACGCAAGAATTTTAGAAACGGACGGCCTCGCTAGAAGCTGTTCACCTCCTGTCTTACGTTCTTCTACCGCCGCTTCCAGTACGTTCACCTGGATGCGAATAAACTGACCTCCGATATAAATATTGTCGATCTTGATGGCTGCCTTCACATCACACCTCTTACCGATCAAGTCAAGGGGATTGATTTCAACGCCGGTGTTCGGGTTAAAAAAAGTAGTGCCAAACTTATCATCCTTTCTGTAGTGAACTAGTTTAGCGTACAAAGTAGGGCCTTGACCTTCTACACGCTTACCCTTTTCTAGCTTCCAGTAAAGAGCTGAAAAGATTTTTTTCAGATCGGATCGTTCAAGTTCATACTTTTCAATCTCTTCTTTGTTTTCGATAAGGTGATCTTTGCACTTTTCTGCAATCTGTTCAAGAACAGAAGTAAACTTTTTCTCTTCCCGTGTAGCCCCGTCGATATTCCAGCAACAAAGAGGCATCTTGTAGCCAGACACCTTCCCCGTTTCACGAGAAGTTTCTTCCGAAACACCGAAAGAGAAGAGACGACTTGTAGCAAATACAAGATCACCCTGAGAACCATCTGCGTTCTTAGTTTGGATATTGATACGCTTGAAAGACATATCGCTATCAGGAATGTTTACCGTCTGAGGTTCAGAGAAGACCATCTGGTCGACATCGTAGTTATTGGCGTTCTGAAGTACTGTCATTTTTTTTGTTTATTAAAAATTCAAATTCTCTAGATCATTTTAATCGATGCCTATTTTTTGTGCTGATAACAATAACGAGTTCCTTTAACCTTTCGTTTGCACCGTTTACCATCTTGACTTTTACCCGAGCATTGAACTACTTTATCAGCTTTAATTCGTCCGGTTCCTCGTCCAGCTCCTCGTCCAGCTCCTCGACCAGCTCCTCGTCCAGCGGTCGTTTTTTTCTTACAACATCCATATCCCTGATTAGTGCGATAATAAACATAATCTTGTCCTACATTTTTACAGTAATTTCTTCTTCTAGTATTTCGCGTTATCGGCCTTTTAGTAGAAGGACAATCGTTATCATCTCGAAAACGAACTTTTTTACGTGAACGTCTGGGACTAGACTGACGTCTATCTGGAGAACGTGATCGAGACTGACGTCTACCTGGAGAACGTGATCGAGACTGACGTCTACCTGGAGAACGTGATCGAGACTGACGCGGATTTGCAGCACGTGGTTGAGTGTATTTTCGTCTCATACGTCTGGGAGCATTACGACGTTTTGTATCCCGACGAGTCCACCTGGTCGCGCCGCGGCCGCGGTGCCATATTTCACCATACCTGGTGTCTCCATCTTGCCACAATTCTTTATCACCATCAACTGGCCACCAAGTACCTTTACCATCTGGCCACCATATGTAGCCTTTTTTGTCCGTGATATGATCTTTTCCTGAATTGCGTGGACGTACCGGCGGCCGACTTCTATCTGGAGAAGTCGATCGAGGACTACGTCTCGGTGAACGTGATTTTGATTTCTTCATTTATTACTCCAAATAAAATGATTTTAAAATATCTACACTTTATTATCAAACATGACAGACTTTGTAGGCGAAATTACAGGGATAAATTTTGGAGTTCTCAGCAAAGATGATATTTTAAAGTCTTCTGTGCTTGAAATCACATCTTCTAAAAAAATTGGGGTAGACACTATCTATGACCCTAGAATGGGCCCTTGTGATCATCGCGCGTGTTCGACATGCGGACAAGATGCAATCTCTTGTCCAGGACACTTTGGACACATTGTTTTGGCAGAGCCAATAGTTCACCCTTTGTACATCAAAACTGTAGTTTCGATATTAAGATGCGTGTGTTCAGACTGTAAACGATTACTTGTTTCTGCTGAACATCTCAAACTGAAGGGATGTTCGATCAAGGATGGAATGCCTGTAAAATTTAGTTCAGTAAAGAAGATCATATCGAAGATTGAAATATGCACTTGGTGCGGAACCCCTCAACCTTGTTACAGGAACAATATTACAGATAATATCATCACTATGACATATGAGGATCCAGACTTGGAAAAAAATAAAATAACCGTTGAAGCACCGGCGCAAGAAATTTTGAATATATTTGAAGGTCTTAGTGTAGATGATATCCGATTACTTGGTATGAATCCTGAGTTTACTAAACCTTCTAGTTTAATTATCACGGTTCTTCCAGTTCTTCCTCCTTGTGCAAGACCTTTTGTCAGAGCGGCAGGGAATATGTGCGACGACGACTTATCAAACCAGTATGTAGAAATAGTCAAGGTCAACACCAAACTGAAAGAAATTATAACGCAAGGGACGATTGAAGGAAGCAAGAAGATGAAATTGTTGCAAACGTTAAAGTTTAGAATTGCTACAACATTTAACAACTCAGCTGGACGAGCTAAACATACTACGAACGGACGTCCTGTAAAATGTATAAAAACTCGTATAAGCGGAAAAGACGGCCAAATGAGAGGAAATATTATGGGTCGTCGCGCGAATCAAACGGCACGAACTGTGATCGGTCCAGATACTGCCTTAAAAAACGGTGAGATGGCGGTGCCTGTAGAGGTTGCTCAGATCCTTACAATCCCTGAAAAGGTTACTGAACGGACTAAAAGTGAGTTAACAAAAATTGTAAACGACGGGAACGCCAGATTTATAATCAGAAAAGGCAAAAACAAAGAAATACGGATCAACTTGGATCACGCAACAGTAGACAAAGGAACAAGACTAGAAATTGGAGACGAAATCATACCGACTGCTTCTAAAAATTGTGTTCCCTTCAAAATTGGGGAAGATTCACCCCAATCCCATGACCGAATGTCTAACGGTCTCAAAAAAGGCGACGCCGTGTTCAGAAACGGAGTTCAAATCAAAAATGTAAAATACAGAAAGCAACGCGTCATCACTCTAGAAAACGGTGATATTGTTGAAAGATGCCTCAGAAACGGGGATTACGTCGTCCTCAACCGTCAACCAACTCTTCATAAAGCTTCCATGATGGCTTTCAAAGTTTTTATAAGAGCTGGGAAAACTTTCCGGTTCAACTTAGCCTGCACCAAGGCTTTCAACGCAGATTTCGACGGAGACGAAATGAATATTCATTGCCCGCAAACACAGGAAGCTCGAACTGAGATTAAATTTCTGTCAACTGTTAAAGCAAACCTCATAACAGGTCAGTCTTCTAAAATGAACATCGTAATTGTACAGGACGGCGTTTTAGGCTCGTATTTGATGACTAAACGATTTAGCAGGAAATTAAGCAAAGGACAGTTCTTTAATGCTTTGATGCGAACGTCTAATCTAGACAGATGTCTTGTTCGAATGAAAGAAATACAAAACAAGTTAGACAAATCAGACACTGATACTACTCTTCTATCAGGACGAGGTCTAGTTTCGATGATCTTACCAAAAGATTTTTGGTACAAGAAAAAAATAGGCAAGGAGGATTCTGAACCTTGGCTAATCATTGAAAACGGAGTTATTTTGAAAGGATGTTTAAGCAAAGCTTCTATAGGCAGCGCTCACGGATGCATTCCTCATTATTTATATAATGAATATAGCCCTCAAACATGCTTGAACTTTCTAGATGATCTTCAGTTCATAACTAACGCTTACCTCGAAATTACTTCCTTTAGTATCGGCTTCAAAGACTGCTTGTCTGCTGAAAACGGAATTATTAAAAACACTATATCAAGGTGCTTCATGGAAGCTGACGCCATATCCAAAGGAACCAGAAATAAAAATGTAAAAGAATCCAGAATCAATATAGCTCTTGGGAAAGCAAAGGATATTGGATTAAGAATCGCCAAAAATAATTTAGACCACAATAATAGTTTTATATCTACTGTACTTGGCGGCTCAAAGGGAGATTTTTTTAATATTGCGCAAATTACCGGATTGCTCGGGCAACAAAATATATCTGGAAAAAGAATCCCATTGTTCTTAAACAATGAAACAAGAAGCATACCTCACTACCCAAAAAATAAAGAAAACTATTCCCTTGAAGAAAAATATGAAAGTCGTGGGTTTATTTCATCCAGTTTCATAAACGGACTAAATCCTAGAGAATTTTTCTTTCACGCATGTTCTGGACGAGAAGGCATGTCTGATACTGCCGTTGGTACAGCTGTATCTGGTTATATTCAAAGACGAATTGTTAAACTACAAGAAGACATCAGAATTCAATACGATGGTACAGTTAGAGATGAAACAAATCGTATCTTTCAACTAAAATACGGAGATCACGGGTTTGACCCTGAACAAACATTAAAAAGTAATGGGGATATGTGGTTCACAGATTTGAAACGAGTTGCAGATCGGCTTAATAGAACAGTTTAATTTTTCATACTCATTGAGTTTGAAAATATTATCTCCTTCGTGGAGGAGACTTAACTACGTTTTTAGAAGTAAAATAGAACGGATGAATGATCGAACAAAGCTTGTAGAACATTCGTGTCATATATTCAACCTGTGCGTCAGGAACTGATCGTAAAATTTCAATTCCATGGACATAGTACTCAATAGAATCTTTTAAATCCGCTAAAGTTTTTGACTCTGCAATGACTGTGCTGATCTCGCGAGGTGAAACGACGCTGAAAAGGGTGTCGTATTCTGTTCTACCTTCGTCAGTGTTCAGTAATTCAGAAACAACTTTTTCTACGCACTTGTTTGTACAAAGCTCACGTTTTAAAAGACGTCTGTTGGTACTTGATACACGAACATATGCGCATAGTGCACTTACTGCTGAATCGATTTCTGGCTTTTGCATTTTTCTTTGATATCGTTAACTTTTAAATATTTCTCAATAATAAATGAAACACCAACACAATGAAGATCAGAACGATCACAAAATCGTAGGAGGATACGCCAAGAAATCAAAGCGTAAATCGCCTCGCAAATCAAAACGCAAATCGAAGCGTGTATCGAAAAGAAGATCGCCGCGCAAATCGTCACGCCGAAAGCTAAAGCGTGTGTCGTGCAAGGAAACAGGACATTTGAAAACTCCTGTAAAAGGACGCCAGTGCCGTAAAAGGCGGTCGTGCAAGAATGGACGTCTTAAGCGTCACGTTGGAAGACGTCAGTGCCGTAAGTCCAAACGCAAGTCCAGACGCAAATCTTCGAGAAAATCGCCCCGTAAATCCAAGCGCAAGTCAAAGCGCAAGTCAAAGCGCAAGTCGCCCCGTAAATCCAAGCGCAAGTCAAAGCGCAAGTCAAAGCGCAAGTCGCCCCG
>Ga0222718_10003414_pt1 | contig 13662 bp, 9 predicted proteins | sample C33_27DmetaG_FD_165045 | JGI IMG/M metagenome (GOLD analysis project Ga0222718, IMG submission 165045) | Estuarine water microbial communities from San Francisco Bay, California, United States - C33_27D | ecosystem: Environmental > Aquatic > Marine > Unclassified | place: USA: California... | reverse complement strand
AAAACATTTAAACATAAAAAGCCCACTGATAATAAGACTATGGATGAAAAAGAATCTCCTAAAAACAACAAATATAATTTACGCGCCAAAACTAAAGATCATTCCGCCATGGCAAATGAAAATAGCGGAAACAAAGGAGGAAGAAAAGGAGGAAGCAAATGTAATAAGAAAAAAAAAGGGGGAAAAACAAAGCACCAAAGGAAATATTCTATTGCTTCAGATAACTCCGATAGCGAATGGTGCCCCGAAGATTATAGTAGTGAAACCGTAAGCGAAGAAATTAACAGTAGCGACCTCGAAATAAGCGATGGGGAAATCAAAGACATCACCGCAGAGAATTTTCAAACACTTATTCAAAATATTTTCCCTCGTAAGAGCGAAAAAGAGAAACAAAAACAACTCGGCAAAATCGACGATATGCTTCAGAAACGCAAAATGGAACGATTGAAAAAACAGCGAAAAGAAAACAAAAAAATAAAGAAAAGCAACAAATCAAAAAATACAGATGACAAAAAGAAATTGGTGAGTGAACTTCCCGGATATGATAATTATTCACCGAAAAGCAAAAAAATCATCATTAAGAAAAAATCCGTTGAATCACGGCGAAAAGATAAAAATCGCCGAAAGAAGGAGAAAATCGATGATGATCGATATATCGACGAATTTGTGAAAAAATTTCTAAAAGAGGAAAAAAATGAAAGAATTGTCAAAAAATCCTCAGCGAAGCAAAAATTTCAGAAAAAAGTAAAATCTCAGAGAAATGTTGAAAATCGGAAAAAATTGTCAAAAAAATCCAAATCCCGAAAATCCAACAAAAAATCTTCAAATCGGAAAAAAAAGAAATATGAAGAAAAATACGATGAAGAATCTGTTGAAGAATCTACCGAGGAATCTGCCGAGGAATCTACCGAGGAATCTGCCGAGGAATCTGCCGAGGAATCTGCCGAGGAATCTGCCGAGGAATCTGCCGAGGAATCTGCCGAGGAATCTGCCGAGGAATCTGCCGAGGAATCTGGAGATGATGAGGAACAACCAGATAAAAAACTCAGTAAAATGTTAAATCGTATGAAAACACCTAGTGGAGGTAAAAATTTCGATGTTGTATTCTCAATTGATGGTTTTAATCCATTGAGTGAAATTTTGGGAGGAGGACATTCCTCACGAAATTCAATGTTTAATATGCAAGCCGAAGAAGAAAGCGAAAGCGAGAGCGAATCGGAAAGCGATGATTCCGATGAAGAGTCATTGAACAATGGAAAAGGAAAAGAAAAAGAAAAAGACAAGGATAAAAAAAATAAACACATTGTCTTTGAAAAAGGAGATCATATCATTGTTAAACTGAAACATTGGAAAAAAGAATATAAAGGAAAAATTAATCGTGTAAAAGAAGTGTGTCCCGATGAAAATGGCGTGCTCTGTTTAAACGATGACGCTGATAGCGAGACAAAAAATAAAAAAATTCAATACAAGTATGATATCAGACTGAATCCCGATAAAAATGAAGAAGAATATGATTTAGTCCGAGATGTTAAAGCGAGATATATTAGACTTGTTAAGCGAAAAAAAGATTGTGAAGATGACGATAACCTGACAGAAATGCTTAGGGAGATGGATAAACTCATACGTACAAAAAGAAAAAAGGGTAATAAATTCATGATGAATGAATTTCAAAAAATGTGCCGAGCCAAAGAGAAAATCATTCAAAAAAATAAAAGGAAAGAAATCAAGGAAGAAAAAGAAGAAAATATGATTGAGTATCGGCGCCTTGTTCGAGAGAAAAACACTATGAATGATATTAAATATTACAAGAAATTGCCCATTGATAAACAGCGACACATTATTAAAGAACTCAAGCGTGTTAATAGCGTCGGTCTCACGAATAAGCCATATCGTATCTCTTTGCTCGAAAATGACATTGATCCCAAATACAAACATGACGCAATTAAAAAAATTAATATGCTCAATTTCATGGACCCAGGTAGCGGCGAGTATTACAAAATTAAACAGTGGGTTGATACTTTCATGCAAATTCCGTTTGGAAAAACGGCGAGTTTACCCGTTACCATGGGCGATGGCATTGACAAATGTCAAGACTTCATGGAAAAAGCGAAAACTACTTTGGATAATTGTGTGTATGGTTTAAACGATGCCAAAATGCAAATTATGCAAATGATGGGACAATGGATTGCGAATCCCGAATCTGTTGGTTCAGCCATCGCTATACATGGTCCAATGGGAACGGGTAAAACAACTCTTGTAAAAGAGGGAATCAGTAAAATTTTGGGAAGACCGTTTGCTTTCATCGCACTCGGCGGAGCCACGGATTCGTCCTTTTTAGAGGGACATTCTTATACCTACGAAGGTAGTGTCTGGGGACAAATCATTGATATTGTACTTAAAAGTAAGTGTATGAATCCCGTGATATATTTTGACGAACTGGATAAGGTATCTAGTACGGCAAAGGGCGAAGAAATCATTGGTATTCTTACACATTTGACGGATACCACACAGAATTCTCAATTCCACGATAAATATTTTGCAAACATTGATTTCGACCTTAGTAAAGCATTGTTTATATTTAGTTACAATGACGAACAAAAGGTGAATTCTATTTTGAGGGACCGAATGTACCGCATTACGACCAAAGGATACGATAAAAAGGAAAAACTCACCATTGCGAAAAACTATTTGATACCTGTTATTGAGAAAAATGTGAAATTCGAGAAGGGCGACGTCATTATTCCTGACGAAACTTTAGAACATATCATTGAGCATGTCACCAATCGAGAAAAAGGTGTGAGAAATATGAAAAGGTGTCTGGAAATCATTTATACCAAATTGAACTTATACCGCCTTATGAAACCAGACAGTACTTTATTCGAGAAGTCTAAGACATTGAAAGTGTCTTTTCCATATACTGTGAAAAAGGAAGTTATTAGTAAATTAGTAACGGCAAAAGACAAAAGTTCTGTTCCATTTGGAATGTATATGTAAATATAGATGATGCGATAATACTACAAAATATTTTATATTTTTTAATATATAGATATGGGTAAGATAGATTATGAGGAATTAAAAAGAACGGCATATGACGTAAAAAATGGAAATACCGAAAATAGTCAAATAAATACAGTTGATTTGACTGGAAATGCTGGTAAAATTATAATTGGTGAAAATTCGAGCGATAAAACATATTCACATCCCGATGACCCTAACAAAAGTTATAATATAAAAAATGTATATTTGAGTAAAAATAAAATATTTGAAAATGCTCCGGAGACATATTCGCATGAATTGGTAATTCAAATGAATTCTACTGATTCTACTGATGATGATAAAATGTTTATTATATTCTTTGTAGACCCCGATGTACTAAATCTTTCCGAAAACAATAAAAAAAGTGATAAAGAATTTCGATTTTTAAATAATAATGATGTTGATAACAAAACACTCGCAGATATAGACCTTTCTAATTTAATTAATGAAAATTATCAAAATGCTTTTTTTATGAATATTTCCGGAATTAATAATACACCCTATAGTAAAGTTATTTTGTTCGAAGAACCTATCAAAACAGATTTGAGCGGCACAGTTCTGACAATCAATAAATTCTTTAAAGATTCAGATGCTAGTAAATTTGCATTCAACTATAAAAACCTTAAATATTATGCAGGAGGCACATATTATACGGAATGTGATATACAAGACGGCGGCGAAGACAGTGAGGATTCCGCATCTCCACCGTCTCCACCAGACATTGAACCCCCAAGTATAGATTGGGATAAATATTTACCATATATTTTGGCAGTTGCTTGTGGTATTTTAATGATTCTCATAGTAGTGACCCTTGGAGCCGGAGGAAAGAAATTCGGCGATAAATTTTCAAATATCATAACCGAAGCAATTAATAAGTTGAGTCAAAAAAATAAGGAGGGAGCGGGTACGACCGAAGAAATATCAAATAATTAAGTTTAAAAATAAATATGATACGTGTCATATTTATTTTTTTGTGTTTAAAAATTAAAGTCATTTTAAAGTGTGGAAGCATTATGAACTTTGGATTCCATGGGTAAGTAGTCGGGCGTTCTTAAGGGAACACGGCGCGTTCTTTTCATTTTCTCAACCATTTCGAGTTCTAAATTATCTTTGGGACCTACATTCATTCTACGTACATTTTCGGCTTTCTTTTCTTCGGAATGTAAATAACGGTCTTTGGCATCTAACTCGGCAGACAACTTACTGCGGTGAAAGAGTTCGTGGGCGGCCACGGCAGCAACAATACCGACAATGGGGTTAATGTATATCATCGCAATGACAAGTAATACGACGAAAAGTTTTCCTAAAAAGTGGTTAACCAATTGTGCTAAAACGTATGGTACTTGAACATCAAATAAGATGAAAACCAAGAGAATGGCGAGGATAACATAATCGTTGGTGTCGTTCATCATTTTTTCGAATTTACGCAACATATATAGTATGTAAAGTTTAATTTTTTGTCGTGATTATCGATTCTAATAATCGATAAGAACACAACAAGGAGCAAGACATCAAGTTGACATTTAATTTTTTCTGAATCGAAATTTAAATCTTGAACTTTTAAAAAGATGAATGGACTACGGTCCATTCACGTTTAAAATACAATTTAGGTTTTAACCTAAATTTGTAATTAAAAAAAGTTCATTCAAAACTATTCAAAACTATTCAAAACAATTTAAATCTTTTTCTGAATCGAAATTTAAATCTTTTGAATGAACTTTTTTCAAAAGTTCAAGGATGCCAAAAAACCAAATTTCTCTAAATCAAGACGATGGTGTAAAAAATACCGGCGAAGACGTTGCCACTTACTTAGGTCCTAAAGGTTATACAATTTTCAAAGAATGTATCGACCAAAAAGAACTGAAAAAAATAAAAAAAGAATTAACCGTAGCACCGTTCAAAGCACAAGGTTCAATGGGTGCTCAAGAAGTGGAACCTTTTCCCATCTTTCGAGAAACCGATGAGAAAATATTTGTTCCGCGGTTTTACGGTATTGAAAATTTCGGTGATCCCGATGCCAATTACTTAAGTAAGGGCGAAGACATCACGGTTAAATTCGCCGGTGACTTACGTCCTTTCCAAAAGCCCATCGTAAACAAATATATTTCACACGCTAAAAAACAAGGCGCAGGATTATTGGAAATTCATTGTGGGGCAGGAAAAACCGTCATGGGTCTTTGGGTAATTACCAAATTACGCAAAAAAACACTAATTATCGTCCACAAGGAATTCTTGCTAAAACAATGGGAAGAACGCATCGAACAATTTATACCCGATGCTAAAGTAGGAAGAATACAAGGAAAAGTAATCGATGTCGAGGGCAAAGACATCGTCATAGGAATGCTACAATCTCTTTCAATGAAAGACTATCCACTGTCTCTTTTCGAACAATTCGGACTCACTATTGTAGACGAGGTGCATCATATCGGAGCCGAAGTATTTGGTCGTTCTCTGTTTAAAATCGTGACGCCTTATTCGCTGGGTTTATCCGCGACAATGAACCGTAAAGACCGTTTAACACATGTATTTAAAATGTTTTTGGGCGAGATAGTATATTCGAAAAAGCGGGAAGGCGACGACCAGGTTGAAGTACGTGCCATCTTTTATCAAAATCAAGACCCCGAATTCGCCCAGACTGAATATAACTACCGACACCAAGTACAATACAGCAAAATGATTAAAAAAATCTGCGAATGGAATCATCGCACCGAATTCATTCTAAAAGTATTACAACAATTACGTGCCGAGAGCAAACAACAAATCATGGTTCTCGCTCACAACAAGAGTGTGTTGAGATACATTCACGACGCGGTAAAAGACCGTGAGATTGGGACTGTGGGTTATTATGTCGGCGGCATGAAAGAAAAAGCTCTAAAAGAAACGGAAAGCAAGGAAATCGTTATTGCCACGTATGCCATGGCGGAAGAAGCCCTGGATATAAAGAGTTTGGCAACGCTAATTATGGCTACGCCGAAAACGAGTGTCGAACAAAGTGTTGGTAGAATATTGCGGCAAAAACACGAAAAGGCAATAGTAGTAGACATCGTGGACCAACATGGTTTATTCTTACGTCAATGGGCAAAGCGTAAGGCTTTCTTCCGAAAATCCAAATACCGCATTATATCCTGTAACAATAAAATATTTATGAAAAAATATGGACGCACTCTAGATTGTACGTCTGGCGAAGTATTATATACAGACAATCTTACACTGGCGAAAAACAATTGGTTATTGTTGTGTGACCGCAAAGGCAAAATGTCGAAATTTTACAATGAGAAGAAAAATCCGCACTGTGGGGACTATGCATTCGGCGACCAATGGCAAGGTACAAATAGTGCGAAATCCTTTCTCGCCAGCATCGATTTGACTACAGAAGTGAGAGAATTAGAAGAATACCAGAATAGTATGAATAAAAAATAAATACAATTCTATGCGATTTTGAAACTCAAATCCATTTTTTTTTATTTTTTCATGATATTCTGATTATAAATAACGTATAATAATTATACAAATGTGATTACAAGTTTCTGTTCTAAAACAATTTCAACAATAACATAATGGCTTCTTCAATCACGCATTATGAAGATTTCTTAACTAATCCCGAAAAATACCTTAATCCAGAGGAATCATGGGATTATACCGAATATGCTACTCTGTTACAAAAATTCTTTGAAATGATCGTAAAACCCGAACAATCGGGTAAAACTTGGCAAATGTTGAAGATTATCAGAAAAATCCATAGTCTTAAAAAAGAAGGCAGAATGATAAACATAATATTTTGTGCCAACAACTTATTATTGACGAAACAAACCAACGCACGTTTTGCCGAAGAATTGGGAGAAGATTCCTATATCGAATTTTCATCCAAAAGTAAAACGGGACACACCAACAAGAAAATGGTACTTGCTGATTTAATGCTTAAAGATAATATATATAACGTCATATGTTGTACCAATTCTGTGAGAATGGGAGACATTGTAAACATAATCCAAACACTCAGGACCATGTGTAAAGATAGCGCTTTCAGGGGATTCACAATTTGGATGGATGAGGCAGACGAATATATTCAATACATTATAAAAAATGTTATTCCAATTGTTGAAGAATGTCAGGTCAAAGTTAAATTAATAACCGCTACACCGTTAAAACTTTTCGATAAATTGGGAGACCTCCCTGTTATTGGGATGGAAAAAAGCGATGTTACAAGTTGCGACTATGTTGGTTGGGAAGATAATGAAATCAATCTAAAAAAAAGTTTGGGGTTAGATACAATTATGTATGCCAAAAAAATATTGGATGAACATATTCCACATTTAAAAGCGGGTGATAAATTGTTTATACCCGCGGGTTATTTTAAAAAAACACACAATGCGATGGAAGTTATGCTTAAAAAAAAAGGGATAGCCACTTTAAAAATAAATGGCGATGGTATCGAATTAGTCTTACCCAATGGACAAATGGAAAGAAGGGATAAAAATGAAAATATCAATAATTTAATACATTATTTCATCAAAAAATATAATATTTCGGATAAATACCCTCTCGCTATAACAGGTTACACCTGTGTGAGTCGCGGTATAAGTTTAATGAATCGTAAAAACAATGATAAAGGGTACCAAAGCCTTTGGTTTGATTTTGCAATATTATCCTATGTCGAAAATCACGCGGCAGTTTCACAAATGGCAGGACGAATTAAAGGGAATATCCGGTGTTTTGATTGGAAACCTTGCAAAGTATATACTACGCCTAAATTCAATGACATTGCGATTGTTCAAGAAAAAATATCTCGTATTTTACCAGAACTCGCAATGGAAAAGATAAAAAACGGCGAAGACCCCATTATTTCAAGGAAAGAAATACGAGATAATTGTGGTTCTTATATTTCTAAGAAAAAAAAATACAATAAATATGAATCAAAAAATTATGATCATTTTAATGAAATATTTACTAATTTCTCAGAATTGAAAGAATTTCTTTCAAATAAATTCGATAGGTCACCACCTAGACCACGAAAACCCAAAAAAACAATTGGTAATTACGAGGTTACCACACAATCTTTAAAGCATAAAGGGGTGAAAAAAAAACCAAAATCAATATCAGACAATTATAGATTACTGGAAAAAGAATTACCAGGTGATGACTACCAAATAAAAGGCAAAAATAACTATGAAATATATCCTTATTACAAAGACTTGGATTCTCCTCCAGAAGAAGTAAAATACAGATTATATTATAAAATCGATAAAAGATGGTAAAAAAACTAAAATCACAATAAAAGACTGAATGATAAAAGATTAATATTCCAAAGATTCAATCATGTCGCTTTTCGACACTCTTAAATACGCTTTATCGCGCTCATCATCATCCAAAATTTCCCTCAGAGGGGTCCATTTTTTAAATTTCTTATGGTATCGACAGAGCATTTTACGTCTTTTTTTATTGAGATATTTATCCAAATCGCAATTTTGATACATATCTTCGTCGTCGCTTTCTTCCAAATAGTCCAGATTATCATTCTCCCTAATACAACGAAACAGTTTGTTCATCATCACACTCTGTTTATAGCTTTGAATACTCGCCACTCGGAAATTCTCTGCATCCAGCGTATGTAAATAATATACGTCCTCCATCACGTCGGCACTTACCTCAAATACCGCCTCCACACCCTCTCTCTCGGGACATTTGAATTTTTCAATTTTGTGATTGTAATATGTTTGCTTATTCTTATAAAGTTCGCGGCTTTGTAAGGCGTACAATTGGTAAGGCAGATAGGGAGTTTGCCGGATGATATCGTCGGCTGATTCGGCAATAATGGGGAGACCAAATACGATTTCGTTTTCCAAATAAGTGACTTGTTCGATATAACCACACTCTTCATCGAAAAGTTTCGCAAAGAGTTTGAATTTTTGAAAGGGATTTTGATTTCCCACATATTTCCCTTTGAAATAGTGAATATCTTCGGTATTAAAGAATTGTGTTGTTATGTTGTTTTTTTTTACTGAAAAGCGGGTTCCGTATACAATGGTCCCGCGTCCTTGACAGAGAGACTCGTCAAAAGCACAGCGAATCGTCGAAAAATTACTCAATTGTTGATTTCTCCGATCAATTTCCATGAAAATACATTTGGGTGTTCCCGAGAAGTTATTAAACCATGCGAAATATTTTTGACCGTAAGGTATAGATAAAAACACGGTTGTTGGATTTTGAACTATTTTATGTGCTATTCTTTCATAAGACAGTTCGACATTTGGAAAATTTTTCAGAATTTCATCTCCTTCTGATTTGTGATATCTATTATTGTTTTGATTTCGACTATTGTTTTGATTTCGCCGATTGTTCTGATTTCGACTATTGTTCTGATTTCGGCGATTGTTCTGGTAGCGCCTATTGTTCTGATTTCGGCGATTGTGTTGGTTTCGATTGGATGGCATACGATTTTCAAGATATAATAATACTTATAGAGATGTTTTTAAATTTCGATTTCTGACTCTTTTAAATCTTAGGTCTTTGACCTAAGATTCAAAACCGTCGGGCAAAAAAGTTTAATGTCGGGCAAAAGATTTAAATTTCAGTCGGCGTAGCTAGCTCTTCTCTTTATATTTTCGTGTAACGAAAATTAAAGAATTACAACAAAAAATCGGCACTTGGTATATTTGTATTACCGGAGCTAAAATTAGATATTGACAAATCGGGTCTATCAGTAACATTGGCCAAAAATTCCTTTAATTTGCTTTTCATTTCCTTTTTTTCAACTATTTGCTCTTGTGTCGAAATACTTTTATCCGCTTCTTTACTATAATCATTTATTTCCATTTCCATTGAACGATACATATTGCCATATTCGGTCATAGGTTTATTTACTAAATCTTTTACTTTGGGAACGGTCAATTGTGATTTAAAATACCTGAAAGTTTTGTGTACTATCCAAATCAATAATATTGACAATACAATATGTTGCAATGTCCATAAAAACATAATATTTTATATTGTATACTTAATACAACAAAAAATATGAGAAAAAACGAAGAACTTAAGATAAAAGACTTATAATTTTCAATAAATCTTCTTTCATAAGTTCATTGTTGATGTCTTCTTTGGTTTCAAGTTCGACATTTTTCAGATTATTATTTTCAAATTCAAAAATAATATTTATTTTCGGTACAAGCACATCAAAGAATTTTTCTTGACGTACCTTTATTTTTTTATGATTTATGGGTATATGGTGTACGACTTCCTCATAATATTCATTGTAAAAATTGGAATGGAATAGAGAAAACCGCTCATTTAAAACAATATCATCGGTTTTTTGGTTACAAGATTGATAATTTGTCGAACATCCCTTAATTCTTTCGAAATCCACCGAATATTTCAATAAATTTCCCTTCTCCGTATCATACTTATATACGGCATCAATGGTGATTAATTTCAATATCTCTGTCACTTGTTTTTTCCTGGTTGCTTTACTAAATAATGGTCCTGTCATACCCTTTAAATGTCGACACGTATTATACCACTCCATGTATTTTTTAATAAATTTACCATGTGTATTGGGACCAATATTTATACCTCTTATTTGATATTTCATATTGAAAATAGTTTGTTATAATATATTTGTTGGAAATTGCTTTAGATTGTTTCAATATTTATTTATGTTAATAATATGAATAATATGAATAATATGAATAATATGAATAATATGAATAATATGAATAATATGAATAATATTGTCAATATACTGAGATAATATAGAGTCAATATATTGGAAAAATATATCTAAATAAAATATTTCAATAAATGATTGTCAATAAAACAATATAAAACTATTTTCAATTTATTATCCAAAATGGTTAAATTTCTAGTTATTTCGAAATCGGGTAAAATCAAAACGGTTAACACCACAAAATCTTTTGATCTTTCAAATTTATACAAAAAGTGTGGGTTAAAAAATGACAATTGTTTTGATGCTAGGTCCACATGGGGCTGGAACGGTAAACACATCATATTATATGCTGCAAATGATGGGCGCGCGGGACAAGAGAACAAATATGAACTACCGCCTCCTGTAGATACACATATCTTTTTCGGAGGAATGGCTTTAATTTGTATCGATGGTGATGAAATTTCGGAAGAAAATTTGTCAAATTTCACGGAGAAAAATTGGAAACAATTATACGAAAAATTATTAGGTGGCTTTGAAGATTTAGATGATGATAGTGAGTTTGACGAGGACGACGAAGATATCGATGAGGATGATTTGACTAAGGACGGGTATTATAAGGATGGTTTTGTAGTGGATAGCGATGAGGAGGATGAGGACGAAGATGATGATGAAGACGCATCAGATTATGATGAAGAAGCCGATAGTGATTATGTTCCCGATAGTGATGAATTGAAAGAAGAAGATTACGAATTGTCCGAAAACGGTGAAGATGAAGGCGAAGGTGATAATGCGGATGAAAAAGAAGCAAGTACAATCGTTAACGATAACGAGGGTGAAGGAGAAGGAGAAGGAGAAGGTGAAGCGGTTGAAGAGCCGAAAAATGAGAAAATTGCTGATTAAATATTACAAGGAAATAAAATCGAAATAAAAATAAAACAATATTAATAATAACATAAATAATTATTATTAATAATAACACATTAACACATTAATACATTAACACATTAACACATTAACACAAAACAAATGAAAATAACTGACCCAGTAGAATTTCGCAAAAACAATACGACATTATTGGATAGATTTATCCAAAATGAAAAAAAATCAAAGAATTTAGAAATCAGTATTTATAATTTTTCCATTAAAACGGCGACGGAGAAAAATGTATTGAAAAAATGGGAAAATCCAAGATTTATCAAAATTTATATGAATCAACTCCGCACAATTTATCTTAATTTAAATCCCAAAAATTACATTGGTAATAATTATTTGTTGGAAAAAATAACCAAAGAAAATACTCGTTTCGTAATTAAAGTAGGACATATGTCTCATCAAGAATTGTTTCCTGAAAAATGGCGCAAAATGATCGAGAAGAAAATAAAACAAATGGAAAACTTCGAAAACTTTGACTTTTCCTCGGCCTCATCTGAATTCAAATGCTTTAAATGTAAGAAACGCAATTGCACCTATTATCAGTTGCAAACGCGCAGTGCTGATGAGCCCATGACGACTTTCATACAGTGTTTAGAATGCGGTAATAATTGGAAACAATAAGTAAAAACAATAAATAAAAACAATAATTCAAAATACTAAAATAAAATTATTTTTTATTTTGGTATATCAATATACTATAATGTCATGTCAAATAAAAATACAATATAAATGTTCTCAAGTAATCCAGGCTTTTGACATTACATTAAAAACCGCACATACCATCGCTTCGAATGGTATTTATGATATGTCCAACATTCGTCAATATCATCACAATCAAAGTCAAGTTGAGCGAAATAATTACAGGATAGTCCATACTTCGACAGGGGGAGGCACCGAGCAAAGATTTATAGGGTTTGAAGCAAGTGGTTTACATTCTATAACCCAGACCGACACTTTAAAAGATTTATTTGTTTTTGAAACGGGTGAAGCTTTTTTGGATGATCTGGAACTCGTCTATTCCAAAATTAAACTAGTTAGTTCAAATGGGACCCTAATCCCGCCTTCCGAGTATGTACTGAGGGCACGACTAAATATTACTGATCCCAAAATGTTTGCAGTTTATTACGTCAATAATACTAATAAAAATTTCATTGGTACTCAAATTGAATTTGAAGGTTCGGATACAGCGATGGATGTAAGCAATATTGATGTTTCTGAAAATAATTTCAATATGAGATTGTTTACAGGAGGACAAAAAGCAGTTACTATTTTCCCTTTGGATGATTCAAATCAGATAAGTGCGGGGAATATATCAGCCAATACCGAGAGTTATTTGTATAGTGCAAAATTTAAGGGTATTCCTAACCTAACAAACATAAAATTAAAAAAATATATCATTGCCGATGCCGAAGGTATTGAATTACCAAAACCTTTGGATGCGTCAATGAATGTGATTTATAATGTGGATTCAATGAATGTGATTTATAATGTGGATTCATACGACGGCGTCATAAGTAATTTAAATAATTCGGCTTATTTGCTTTTTGATACGATGGATTTAAATCTCAATTCGCCGGCTATAACATCTATAATTACAATGAGAATTCCTGGTATAGCGGGTGAAAACGAACGAACATACGGTCCCAAATTATACTGGGAAACCGGAAATAGATATTTGACTTATTCGGGGCTTGATAAAATTGAAATATGGAGAAGAGATAATATGGATGTGACAAATATTTCCTTGGGTGGCAAAGATTATAGTAGTTACGGGGAAACACAATTAAGGTCATCGGGTTTAGTCAAACGATATGTTCTTACACCTACATTAGATATTCGCTTTGATTTTAGGGGGAATTCTTCAACGGAAAATTTATTGAATTGGAACGCGGGTAATTTTATTGACCCTGACCCCTCTATTTTACCCGAAAAATATTACGAATATGTTTTACGCGCTTTTTACAATACCAATATAACAGCATTTTCTAAAAGCTATATTGTTAGATTTTGTCCACCCGTACAAATAACGAGGT
>Ga0222718_10003413_pt1 | contig 13662 bp, 18 predicted proteins | sample C33_27DmetaG_FD_165045 | JGI IMG/M metagenome (GOLD analysis project Ga0222718, IMG submission 165045) | Estuarine water microbial communities from San Francisco Bay, California, United States - C33_27D | ecosystem: Environmental > Aquatic > Marine > Unclassified | place: USA: California... | reverse complement strand
AAGTAGTGCTATTTTAAGGATTTCCTAATCCTAGGAGATCCTTACCATGGCAGACCTACAAGGTTGGAGTAGAGGCACCTGGGGTGAGGGTGAGTTCGGTGAATTCATTCCTGTATCCGTCACAGGCGAGCAATCGAATACTAATGTAGGTACGCTTACAATAACTGCTGACGCAGTCGTTCAACCCACAGGAGTTTCATCAGGAGCTGTCTTAGGCACAGCCACAGGTGAAGCTGAATCTATTTATCCTTTAACAGGAGTTCAATCAAACACAGCAACGGGAACACTAGAGGCTCAAGAAGGTCATGGTGTTATTGTAACAGGCGTCGAAATGTCGTTTGCTGATGGCACTGAAGAAATTATTGCGACCGTTGACGCAGGTTGGGGAAGAAATACTTGGGGATCATTTGCATGGGGTGAGAATATCACTATCTTTGCAAATCTTGTTGGACAACAATTATCCACGAATATTGGTACACCAACAATTATCACAGGTACAGGTGAAACTGTTCAACCGACAACAGTCCTAGCAACAACAGCTACAGGCACTCTTGCGATGACAGGAGATGCCCTAGTCACACCAACAGGGGTTTCTTCTACTGTAGTAATACAAAATCCAACAATTATAGCTGACGGTAATGTCACGACATCTGCTCCAGGTGATCAAATGGATTTTGCTATTGGTGCAGTTAATATTGACATCTTTACACAAGTAGATCCAACAGCAGTCACTTCGACCTTTGATACAGGAACACTTGCAATGACAGGTGATTCTAACTTAACTTTAACAGGTGAAGAAATAGCATCAAATACAGGGACAATTACTATCGCAGCTAACTCTGATGTCCCTGTCACAGGCGAACAAATAGATACAGAAATAGGTGTTATTGCAACACAAACAGATAATATTATTCCTGTTACAGGATTTGGATTACAAATTCAAGATGGTGCTCCTACTATTATAGCGAACGCTACTGTCTTACCTACAGGAGTTTCAATGCAGTTTGCTGACGGAACTGCAACTGTTTCAGGTGATGCTTTAGTGACTCCAACAGGTGTTGAAATGTCTGTAATTTTAGGTAATATGAGGTCAACTCCTTGGGCAAATGTAGTCACAGGAGCAAATAACACATGGATAGAGGTAGCAGCATAAATGGCATCAACTTACTCAGATAGACTTAAACTAGAACTCATGGAAACAGGTGCTAACGCCAATACTTGGGGAAACAATACCAATACAAATTTACAAACCATTGATGCTTTTGGCGGAGGTTATCTAGCTAAGTCAGTAGCGGGATCAGCTAATGTTACACTAACAACAGGGAATTCCGATCCTACCGCTGAGTCGGCAAAAAAAGTAATTGAATTTACAGGTACTCTTACTGGAAACATATATGTATTTATCCCTGCTGTAGAAAATAATTATATTTTCTTTAACAATACTTCAGGAGCATTTACTCTTACAATAGCGCCAACAGGTCATTCAGCAAACGGAGTAGAGATTACACAAGGTGCTCACACAATTCAGTATTGCACTGGAGATACTGTTGTTGACCTTTTTGCAAATTCTCTAGGAACAGTGAGTGTCAAAGGAACTGCTAATATCGCTTCTAATGTCACCGTTGCGGCTAACGGATTATTGACAGCTTCTACTTTTACAGGAAATGGTGCTGGTTTAGATGGAGTTACTACTCTTGATGCAGGCACTCAAATGGTTTTTCTTCAAGCTTCTGCACCTACAGGTTGGACACAAAATACAGCTTCAACATTAGCTAATGCTACTTTAAGAGTTATCACATCTGGTAGTGCGGGAACAGGGGGAACAGATGCTTTTGATTCTGTTTTTACAGGATCAAAATCTACTACAGGATCTGGCACTGCGGGAGTTTCACCTTTAAGTGTTAGTGGTGGTAGCGCTACCGCTCATACCTTATCTTCACCAGAAATTCCTAGTCACAATCACCCACTTGGTATATATGGTTCCTCATTTTCTAGAGTTGATGGAGGTTCTGCCACAACAAGACTTACATATTATCATAACTCAGCTACTGGTAGTACAGGTGGAGGTGGTGGACATAGCCACCCACTTTCAGGTTCAGCAAGTATTTCTGGAAACATAAGTGCGCCTTCTGTTTCTTTGTCTGTTCCAGGTATGGACTGTAAGCACGCAAATGTTATAGTTGCGAGTAAGGACGCATAATGGCAAGCACATATTCAGATAGTTTAAAACTTGAGCTCATGGAGACAGGAGCTAACGCTAACACTTGGGGTAATAATACCAATACAAACTTAGAAACTATTGACGCTTTTAATGCGGGATATTTATCAAAGTCTGTTGCAGGTTCAGCTAATGTTACTTTAACTAGCAATAATGCAGATCCCACCGCTGAAGCTTCAAACAAAGTAATAGAGTTTACAGGAACACTGACAGGAAATATTTATGTATTCATCCCAGCAGTGGAAAACAATTATATATTTTTTAATAACACATCAGGATCTTTTTCATTAACAGTGGCTCCTACTGGACATTCTGCAAATGGAGTGGCTATTGTTCAAGGTGCTCATACGATTCAATACTGTACAGGGAATAAAGTTATTGATTTATTTGCAAATTCTTTCGGTAACTTATCTACCAAAACTGAAATAAAAGTTGGAGACAATATTACACTAAATGCTAATGGAACAGTAGCAGCTACTAATTTAGTTGGTAATGGAGCGGGTTTAACAGGAGTAGGTGAGTTTGCGTCAGGAACAAAAGCAATGTTTGTTCAAACTGCTGCCCCGACAGGATTTACAACCGATACTTCCGCAACTCTTTCCGAATGCTGTCTACAAATGGTCTCTGGAACTGGTGGTGGAACTGGTGGTTCTGATGCTTTTTCTTCTACTTTTACAGGATCAAAATCAGCAACAGGGACAGATGTCCCCATTTCTACAGGTAGTTTAAGTATAAGTAGTTCATTGTCGGCAGGTGCAACAACTTTAAGTACACCCACAATAGCTTCTCATTCACATACTTATAACAGGAACGCAGGAACAGCAAATGCACGAAGTGGTAATACTCAATATGTTCCTGATAACGGTTCACCTTTTAATGAACCACCACCGCCTACTTCAAGTAACACAGGTGGTGGAGGAAGTCACAGCCACTCTATCTCTGGCTTTTCAATAAGTGGAACTCTAACATCACCTATTTCTGCTTCTGTTCCTTCTATGGACTTAAAATATGTAGACTCAATAGTGGCGACAAAGGATTAAAAAATGGCAAGCACATATTCAGATAGTTATAAATTAGAACTTCAAGAAACAGGCGCTAACGCCAATACTTGGGGAAACAATACCAATACAAATTTACAAACCATTGATAAATTCACTGCCGGGTATATTACTAAGTCTGTTGCAGGTTCAGCTAATGTTACTCTTACAACAGGCAACGCTGATCCAACTGCTGAAGCAGCTAATAAAGTCATTGAACTTACAGGAACATTAACAGGCAATATTCATGTTTTCCTTCCTGCGGTAGAAAACTATTATTACATATATAATAATACTTCTGGTTCGTTCACTCTCGATATTGCGCCTACAGGTCATGGAGCTAATAGTGTTGAAGTTGTTCAAGGATCTCATACAATTCTTTATTGTAAAAATGGAGATACAGTAGTTGATCTTTTTGCAAACTCTTTAGGCACATTAAGTATTAAAAATACTTTGACCGTGAATGGTTCTGTTTTCACCGCTTCCAATGGAACAGTAAATGCAACCACATATTCTGGTAATGGTTCTTCTCTAACAGGTGTTTCTAGTATCCCTTCAGGAACAACAGCAATGTTTTATCAAAGTTCAGCTCCTAGCGGATGGACACAAAACACAGATGCCTCAATAAATACGACAATAATGAGAGTTGTAACAGGATCGGGAGGAGGAACAGGTGGTTCTGACGCTTTTGGTACAGTGTTTACAGGCTCAAAAGCAACAGCTTCTGGTCCTATTTCTTTTTCTGATATTGCAGGAGCTTCTCTTTCTCAAAACTATTCTGTGGGATCAGCCACTATTTCAACTCCCACATTAGCTTCTCACACTCACAACGTGATCTATGGAACCTATGTAGTTAATACTGGTAATTTAAGACAGAATAATGTTGGAGCACCAAACACAGGCGCTGCGGGTGGAGGTGGTTCGCACTCTCACCCAATATCAGGAAGTATGTCACTTACTGGTAGTGCTAGTGCTACAACTAGTCTTTCAGTTCCTGCTATGGATGTAAAATTTGCAAATGTTATTGCATGTACTAAAGATTAGTTGTAAATTATTATAGAAAATGCCAATATTCGATCCAGACGGAAAGTGCCCTCTACTAAACAAAAAATGTATTAAACATCAATGTATTTGGTACAATATGCTACAAGGAAAACATCCACAATCTGGTCAAAACGTTCAAGAATGGGGATGTTCTATTGCTTGGATACCTTTACTTTTAGTTGAGAATACAGGAAAACAAGTGCAAACAAATGCTTCTGTTGAATCATTTAGAAATGAGATGGTAAAAGCAAATATGGTAACTTTAGCCTTAGTAAACGAACAATCAAAAAAACAAAAAGAAGACCCTACAAAACAAGTTGGCAGTATATGGAGGAATATTGCTGAAAGTCAACAAGCTTTAGAAAATGGTGAGGATATCAGTGAAGATATTTCATTGCTTTCTAATAAAAAAATTGGTACAAAGAAAGGAATTAAAGGAAAAAAAGATGCCCATAACAATAAACAACGTAACAATAAATAATCAGCTTACTATTATAAATGATGCTGATATCAATATCTCCAATACCAACGATGGACCTAAAATGTATTCTGGTAATACAGAAGTCGATGTAATCATTGATGGAGTTGCTTATTTAAACTTACCTGGTCATGATTTAGTTCCTGCAAATGTTCATGCTTTACAGTATAGACCAGCAACAAGTTCTGGCTGGATTGAGTTTGACGGAGATGCACAAAATCAAGAGATCACAGAATCAGAGATTCCTTCTTGGGCAAATACCATGATTACAAGATGGAATGGTGAAAAAGCTTATTGGGAAACTTACGATACAGAGCATCAAAATTTATTAGCTAACTTAGATACAAGTTCAGCATCATATGAGACTGATTTAGCAAACGCACATACTTCTGCACAAACTGCTGCTACTATCGCAAAAAATAACATTTTAGGTGCTTAACTTAAAAGATCAAGTTATTGATTATACTCTTCATTCTAAAGAGTATATGAAAAATAGTTTAGTTAATTTAATTAACAATGTTCTTTATACAGATATGTCCGATAAAGGTTGGACTGAAGGTCTTATTGCATCTGGTACTAATAAATCAATAAGATCAGTAAAGGTTCGAGATTTTCAAGAAGAATCAATCGAAAACTCTGTTTCAAAAAGAATTATATATAATGATTTAAAAAGATTTGTTTCAAGTGTTGAGACACTATACAAAGAAAAAGTATCTAGCTGGTATTTTTCTAGAAAAACTTATTTTCAATTTTTACATTACGATAAAGATAATGGTGGCCACTATAACTACCATGTTGATCACTATGCTGATGCCCCTAGAAGTCTAACAATTTTGGTAGGACTTAATTCTTCAAATGAATATGAAGGTGGAGAACTTTTTGTTCATAATCAAGAAGAAGGGTTAAAACTAGGCGCAGGAGATTTTATCTGCTTTCCTTCTAATTTTATGTACCCTCACAAAGTAAGTCCTCTAAAAAAAGGAGAAAGAAAAGTTTTGGTGATATGGACCCTGTAGATTTTTTTAAACAAAATAAATATGTATATATATCTAATTTAGTTAGTCCTGAATTAACTTCTTTTATTTATAATTATTTAGTTATCAAAGCTTGCACAAATCGTGAATTTTCTGATAGTGGAAATAGTGGTGATGATGAATATATTAGAAAGTGTTATGCTGATTTAAATATCGAAACACTGTCTACTTTTCTTCAAGATAAAATCTCTACAATTACTCAAAAAAAATTATGCCCAACATATACTTATTCAAGGGTGTATACTACAGGTGAAATTTTAAAACCTCACATGGATAGACCATCTTGTGAGTATTCCATAACTTTAAATTTTGGTGGTGATCCTTGGTCAATTTATATGGGTGAGCCAAATAAAGATAGGGATCTTGATAATGGCTACAGTATAAAAGGAGAAATACTTTTGAAACCAGGAGACGGTGTAGTTTATATGGGAGAAGAATTAGTACATTGGAGAAATAAATTTCAAGGTGATCATTGCGCTCAAGCGTTTTTACATTACATTGATATGGATGGTTCACACTACCCAGAGTGGGCTTACGATAAACGAAAGAATATAGGATACTTAAAAACATGATAAAACCAGAAGAACTGAAAGATAAGAATTTTAAAATATTCTTAGGTATGCCCATGTATGGTGGAATGTTGACAGAAAATACCATGCATGGATTACTACAATTACAACAATGGTCCATAGCCAAAGGGGTAGGAATGCGTGTCCAAACCATGGGTAATGAGAGCCTTATTACTAGAGCTAGAAATACTGTTGTTTCTATGATGATGGATCAGACTGATTATGTGGCAACTCACTTATTATTTATCGATGCTGATATAGGTTTTCAAGCTCAAAACATTGAAAGACTTTTGTGCGCAGATAAAGATGTTGCTTGCGGTATCTATCCTCGAAAACATATTCATTGGGAAAAGGTAATTGAAACAATGAAAAAAAATCCTAATGCAACAGAAGATGAGTTAGAAGTTAAGTCACTAGGATATAACTTAAACTTTGATGACCCTAAAAACGTACAGATGGAAAATGGTTTTTGTAAAGTGTCTGAAGCTGCAACAGGTATGATGTTAGTAAAAAGAGAAGTCTTTCGAACCATGATGAAAAAGTTTCCAGAGAGAAAATATCAATCTGATCAAATAATTAATGGTAGGTCTTTTAGTTCTGATAATTGCTACGATTTGTTTGCCGTTGGTCCTTATGAAACTAACGGTAAAAAAAGATATCTTTCAGAAGATTATTACTTCTCAAGATTATGGCAAGAATGTGGTGGAGAGATTTGGGCAGATATAGCGATGCCTCTTACACATTTTGGAAATCGTGCTTTTAAAGGGCATGTTGGCTCTTTATTTGCTAAAAAAGATGATGTAAAGTAGGCGTCATGCCACTTACAAATTTTACAATAAAACCAGGCATTAACAAAGAAGTCACAGATTACACGGGTCAAGGACAATGGGTTGACTCGGATAATGTACGCTTTTTTAATGGCCTTCCCCAAAAAATCAAAGGTTGGGACAAGTTTGTTGAAACCACGATTGTCGGTGTAGTACGAGATCAGCATGCTTGGATCGCTTTAGATGGCACGAGGTACGATGCCTTTGGCACTGATAGAAAATTATACGTATACGAAGAAGGAGTTATTTCTGACATCACTCCTATTCGAGATACGGAAGCTTTAACCGATCCTTTTACAACCAATGGTACAGCTACTGTTTTAGTCACCGATGCAGGTCATGGCTGTGAACAAGGTAGTTTTGTTACTTTTGATTCTTTCTCCACGATTGATGGACTTGATATGAATCAAGAATTTGAAGTGACTTCCGTTGTCAATACGTCAGCTTATACTGTCACTCATACTTCAACTGCTAGTGGTTCCACCGCAGGCGGGGGTGGTGCGGGTAATGCAGCTTATCAAATTAATCCTGGCCCGGCTTTCTCAACTGCTGCTTATGGTTGGGGAACCGATGGTTATGGTTTAGGAGGTTGGGGAGAACCTTCCACCGTTTCTAATGTAACCTTGGAAGCAAGACAATGGTCACTTGATAACTTTGGTGAAGACTTAATTGCGACTCAATTAAATGGTGGTACCTATCGTTGGGATACCTCTGCTGGTACTTCAACAAGAGCTGCGATTGTAGCGAATGCTCCGACAACTTCACGCCTTAGTTTAGTATCTTCTCCAGACCGACATTTAATTTTATTTGGTACCGAAACGACGATTGGTAATCCTGCCACCCAAGATGATTTATTACTCCGATTCTCGGATCAAGAAGATATTAACAACTATACTCCCACCGCAGAGAATACCGCAGGTTCACTAAGGATTGCCGACGGATCACGGATCATTGCTGCTGAACGCTCAAGAGGTCAAACATTAGTATGGACAGATACTTCTCTTCACTCTTTACAGTTTATTGGTCCCCCTTTTACTTTTGGTCTACGACAACTAGGCCAGAACTGTGGCATCATTGGTCAACATGCAGGCATTGATTTAAATGGTAATAGCTTTTGGATGTCACAAGATTCTTTCTATACATTTGATGGTTCAGTGAAAAAATTACCGTGTACCGTGGAACAATTTGTCTTTAACAATTTGAATCAAACCGCTTCGGAGAATGCTTTTGCCGGTCATAATGGTGAGTTCAATGAAATCCTTTGGTTTTATGCTAGAACAGGTTCGGATCAAATCAATGCAATTGTTGCTTATAATTACCAAGAAGGTACTTGGTGGACAGGAACCTTGGCTCGTACATCTTGGATTGATCGAGAAACTTATGATAATCCTATTGCCACACAATACCTAGGTAATACAACTGCCAACAATGAAACAATTCTAGGACTAACTTCAGGTGCAACACAAATCTATTTACACGAACAAGGCAATGATGCTGACGGTCAAGCGATGGAAGCTTACTTAAAATCAGGTGCTGTTCAAATAGGACAAGGTGATGATTTCTCTTTTGTCTCTAAACTAATACCTGATGTACAAAACCAAAGTGGTACGTTGAATTTAGACTTTGAATTTTTACGATATCCTAATGATGCAAATGCCGTGACTAAATCTACAAGCTTTACCTCTGGAACAGAAAAGGTAGATTTACGGGGTAGAGGAAGACAGTTCACAGCAAATATTGTATCTAACACAACAGGCACAGCTTGGCGTTTAGGCACCATGCGTTTTGATGTTCAGCCTGATGGCAGAAGATAATTGATAGAATTTAAAGAAAAACTAGAACTAGATATAACTCAAGTAAATCTTCGTAGGGATGTAGTAAATTTTTTAGAACCTTTTGATTTCAATCGTTTATTTTTTCTAGCAGATAGAAATGAAGAACAGTTTACATCTGTGGGAGAACATTCTTGTAAATTAAGAAATTTACAAGCAACTAAAGTAGGACAAGATTTTGAATCTGCTGTGAAAAATATTTTTAACTATAATGGAGAAAAAATAGATACTTATGTTTTCGCATCTTTTTCTAAAAGAGGAATTACTCCAAATCATGTCGATACCATGACTGTTTTTTTAATACCTGTTTATGGCGATGTTGTGTATAATGTTTATACAGAAAAAGAACAACATTATTTTTTAGTAAAAAAAGGTGATATTCTTACAATACCTAGAGATGTGGTTCATTCAGCAATACCATTAAATCCTAGAATAGTTGTTAGTGTTGGTGTATACAATTAGATATGGCTAAATTAACCCTACAAAGATTCCCTGATCCGACACCTGAGTATCAAGCTCAGAACTTTAATGAATTAATTCGTGTTTTAGAGGCGTTGATTCAACAATTAAACACAACCTATACAGTGGACTCTGAAAACAAATCCGAAGCAGAGGCATGGTACTTTAGTCGATGAGTTGTAATAATGTTAATATAGAACCAACCGTTATCGGTGGGGGAGATGGATCCACGGCTTATGATGCATTTGGCAGACTAAGAGTATCCGAGCCATTTACTATTTTTGATAGTACAAATGTAATGTCAAAAAATGATCTCTTTGATGAAGATTTAACTAATAACGGAACTGTTACTTACACATCAAATAAATCTACAGTTAATTTAAATGTAACCACAGCAAGTGGTGATAAAGTCATAAGACAATCAAAAAGAGTGATGTCTTACCAACCTGGCAAATCATTATTTATATTTAATACATTTGTTATGCAAACTCCTGAAGCAAATTTAAAACAAAAAGTGGGAACTTTTGATGCTAATAATGGAATATTTTTTATGGCAGATGGTACAACACTTAAAATTGTAAGACGCACTTATACATCAGGATCACCAGCCGATACGGAAAAATCTCAATCAGAATGGAATGGTGATAAACTCGATGGTACAGGTGCATCTGGATATGATCTAAATGTAGACAAAGCTACTATCTTATTTACGGATTATGAATGGTTGGGTATGGGAAGTGTCAGAGTGGGGTTTGTAATAGATGGTAAATTTATTACAGCACATACATTTTATAATGCTAATAATTTAGATACTGTTTATATGCAAACTGCAAACTTACCTATTAGATATGAAATAGAAACAACAGGAACTATTTCAGGTGCAGCAACATTACAACAAGTATGTTCTTCTTGTATGATTGAAGGGGGCTATTCTCCCCAAGGAGTTATTCAATCGATTGGAACTGCTTCATTAGCGGGAGTTACTTTAACAACAGCGGGTACATTTTATAATTTAGGAACTATTAAAATTAAATCAGGAAGACCTTACGCACTTATTATTCCTCAAGGTTTTATAGCTTCTGCTGTAGCTAACTCTGATTTTGAAGTACAGTTAAGACAAAACGCAACTCCTTCAACAGCATTTTCATATACAAGTTATTCTGATAATATAGAGTATGATTTAGATGGTACTAAAACCATAACAGGAGGAACGATTATTAATAGAACTTATTTATCAGGTAAAGGAGTTTCTATTGAAAACTTTGGAGATGGTTTTAATTTTGAATATCAACTTGGACAAACAATAGCAGGTGCATCTGACACACTAACTTTATGTGCTAAAGGTGCATCCAATAATGATGGCGTTATTGGTTCTTTAAAATGGTACGATACAACAAATGGCTAATATTTATAAAAACGCATTCTTTAATCCTACTGATACTGCTAATACAGTTATCTATGCCACGGATACTTTAACTCGTGCGATTATTCAAAATATACAAATTACTAACACAGGAGGAAGTGCCATTGTTCGAGCTTATGTTTTTGACAGTAGTAATTCTAACACTGCTACTCAGATAGCCTATGCTAATATCTCAGGACCAACGATTTGTAATATAGCCAAAGGTCCTATTATTTTAGAAGAGAGTGATACTCTTGTTTTAAGTAGTACAAGTAATACCACCGTGAGTGGGACTGTTTCTATTCTAGAGGTGAACAGAGGATTAATACAACAATAAATGAATTCTTTAGAAATCAAGAGAAATGTCTTTCAAACAATTGTTTATGAAATTGAGACAGATTTTGAAACATCTTCTACCTTAAATTTTGTTAATACAATAAAATTTAATGAAGACAAAATGTACACGACATATTATGAAATTGAACAGATATTAAAAGAAGAAGGATTAAAAGATTTAAAACACCATATAGAAAAATTTATAGATATCTTTACAAAAAATGTATTAGAAAAAAATACATTTAAAATAACTGAATCTTGGATTCAAGCTTATAGAAAAAATGGTCATCACTTATTACATGTTCATCGTTTAGAAAAAAATTGTTTCTCTTTAATTTTCTATCTTCAATGTACTGAGAAGTCTTCTAAAACAGTTTTCTTTTCTCCTGGTTATCCATATACAACTAGAGAATCAATAAAGATATCTCCAAAAAAATCAAAATTTGTTATTTTTCCAGGCTATGTGCCTCATGAAGTAGAACTCAATGAAGATGATAAAAGAATAATTTTTTCTTGTAACTTCTTTGTAACATAATGTTAGAAAAAAATATTAAATTTAGTTCTCCTTTGAGAGGATTTATACCAGAACCAAAACCTTCTCTTACACACGTTCCTCAAGCATATAAAAAACATAAACTTTTTATTGACACTGAGAGCAAGCCTACAGTTAAAAGATGTATTCCTTTTTTGGATGCGTTGACTATGGGCTATATTATTCCACATCCAGTGGATATTGAATATTTTTACGATAAAGAAAATAAACAAGCTTTTTTTAATATTCATGGACTTTTACCTGAGAGATACATTAAATCTTTATATGGAGTAGATGAGCACACTTCTAATCAAATGGATCCAGAATTAAGAAATCCAAAAAGAACTGTTGACTCTGTATTTAAATTTTTAAACCCGTGGACTATTACAACTCCCCCTGGCTATAGTTGTTTATTTGTTACCCCTTCAAATCATGTCTTACCTTTTGATTTGATAACAGGCGTAGTGGACACAGATCAATATCCCCTTGGTGTAAACTTTCCTTTTTATTGGACTGCGGATCCTTACACTAGACGAGTAATAAAAGCAGGAGATCCGATGGTAATGGTGATTCCGTTTAAAAGGGAAAAATGGAAGATGACTACGCAGACATTAAAAGAGACCGAGGAACATCCACCAAAAAGCTTTATTAAGTGGTTTCAAAACATTGGCGATAATTACAAAAGACGTTTTTGGTCAAAGAAATCCTACAAATAATGTCCTTACTGTACGTTCGAACGGCGAAGACAGCTTCGAGTACCGTGAATGCTTGGATGGGACCAAAGACAGGAAGCACTTTTAATCAACGTTTTTTAACAGAACCCCCTAATGATATAAAGGTTGCTAAAGCTATTGAGTATGGTCACTATCTTTTTACGACTGTCCGTAATCCTTTTACTCGTGCTGTTTCTTGTTGGCAACAATCAATACGATCTTGTTGGATACCAAAAGATTCATCTTTTGAATACTTTTTAGACCAAGATTTCAGTAAAATTATCAATACTCATAATAAAACACATGTCATTCCTTTGGTTGAATATCTTGAACCTTATCTATGTGATATTAATAAAGTCGTTAAAGTAGAACAACTAAAGAAAGATTTACGAGAAATAGAAGAAAAATTTAACATGGAAAAAAGACCTTTGAAAGCATACAACAAAGGTAATTACCGCACTCATCATGAATTTGACTACAAAAGCTTCTACACAAAGGAAAGAATTGAACGTGTATTGGATAAATATGCTGATGATTTTATTGCCTTTGACTATAGTAAAAGCATTGATTTCTAGCTAAAATCTCTGTAAAAATAGAATATGGCAAAAATTATAGATGAACCAGTCATCTTACGCTATGAATACGATATCGAGGGCAATCAAGTCCCTGTTTATAGCTGTAAGGTCGAAACTACGATTACCAACACTCGAACAGGGGTGGAATATGATTCAGAGGATCATGCCAATAGCGATATTGCCGATCCTAATACTGATACTACTACCGAAGATATTCGTCGAGATGTTAACGTCATCGCCCCTAAACTATTCACGGGTGCGGTTATACCGAAAAAGTAATTATAAAAAAAAGGAGAAATAAATGTCTAAACTTTGGTTTGAAATACCAGGCTATTTTAATTATATGGAAACCTATGAGATGATTGCTCACAAGCTTCCAGAAGGCAGTCGCTTTATAGAACTCGGCTGTTTGCTTGGAAAGAGCACCAACTTTCTTGGATCACGGCTCAAGGAACTTAATAAAAAATTTGAATTTCATATTGTTGATACCTTTGAAGGTACAGCCGGTGAACATGATCATTTAAAATCTTTTTATGATGTGTTTATGGAAAACTGTGGTCATTTAGTAGAAGAAGGTTGGATTACTAAAGTACACAAAATGCGTAC
>Ga0222718_10003412_pt1 | contig 13662 bp, 16 predicted proteins | sample C33_27DmetaG_FD_165045 | JGI IMG/M metagenome (GOLD analysis project Ga0222718, IMG submission 165045) | Estuarine water microbial communities from San Francisco Bay, California, United States - C33_27D | ecosystem: Environmental > Aquatic > Marine > Unclassified | place: USA: California... | reverse complement strand
ACATCACGGAAAAGAAGGAGTTGTAACAGTTGGTGGAACTGAAATGGGAGAAGTTACTTCTTTCACTTTAGAAACTACTGGAGATGTTGTAGAAGATACAGCTTTAACAGATGCTACTAAATCATTTGTAGCTGGTAGAACTTCATTCTCAGGAACTATTGAAATGCACTTTGATGAAACTGATGCACAGCAAGAAACTTTAACTGCTGGTTCTTCTATCTCTTTTGTTTTATTACCTGAGGGTAATACTGCTGGAGATGCAAGTTACACAGGTACAGGTATTATTACTGGTATGAGTATCAACAATGCTATGGATGCTATTGTTTCTAGAAGTGTAACATTTCAAGGAACTGGTGCATTAACTGTAGGAACTGTATAATTCTAATTTATGTCAGTTTTAGATCATGCTCGTTCTCATTTTGAGAACATAGGTGTTCAATCTATAGAAGTTCCTGAATGGAAAGATGAACATGGTAAGCCAAGTATTATATATTGGAATCCAATAAATCTTTACGAAAAAAATATTCTATTTAAAAAATCTGGTAATATGTCAGATGTAAGTATTCTTGCTGACATTCTTGTGATGAAAGCTTTAGACAAAGATGGAAATAAAATATTTAAACCAGAAGATAAAATGGCTTTGATGTATAAAGTAGATTCGGATGTCGTAGCAAAAGTTGCCAATGCTATGGTTCAAAATCTCACTCCTGAAGAAGTAAAAAAAAACTAAACTCAACACCTGAATTAAAAAATTTACTTATCCTTGCTGATAGGTTAAAAATAACTTTATCTGAACTTTTAAAAATGGAAGTTTGGGAGTATCATCATTGGCTTGGTTATATGATGATTGAACAAGAGGAACATGAATCAGCTATGAGGAAAGCAAAACACAGATAATGGCACAGAATCTTAAAATAAATATACTTGCACAAGATAAAACCAAACAAGCCTTTAATGGAATAAGAGGTAGATTAGACAAATTAAAAAATGCAGTTTTTTCAGTAAAAGGTGCATTAGTTGGTCTTGGTGGTGGTCTTGTTATAAAATCATTTGTAAATACAGGAAAAAGTATTGAAGATTTACAAGTTAGGTTAAAACAATTATTTGGCAGTACACAAGAGGGTGCAAAAGCCTTTGATGTAATGGCTAATTTTGCATCTAAAGTTCCTTTTTCATTAGAGCAAATTCAAGAAGCCTCAGGAAATTTAGCAGTAGTTGCTGGAGATGCTAATAGACTTTCAAAAATTTTAGAAATAACAGGTAATGTTGCTTCAGTAACTGGATTAGATTTTAGAACAACAGCAGAACAAATCCAAAGATCATTTAGTGCTGGTATTGCTTCTGCTGACATCTTTAGAGAAAAAGGTGTTAGAGATATGCTTGGATTTAAAGCTGGTGCAACTGTAACAGCAGAAGAAACTATTAAAGCATTTGAAAGAGTATTTGGTAAAGATGGAAGATTTGGTAATGCAACAGATGAACTTGCAAATACATTTACTGGTACATTATCAATGCTTGGAGATAAATTGTTTAACTTTAAAAAGAATGTTGCCAATGCAGAATTTTTTAGTGCTTTAAAAGGAGAGTTTAAAGACTTAAATGAATTTATAGAAGAAAATGCAGATGCCTTTGAAACTATATCTCAAATTATAGGTGGTGCTTTAGCTGGTGCAGTAAAATTATTTTCAATATCTATTAAAGGTATTGCAACTGCCGTTGAGGGTGTTCGTGATGCTTATGAGGGATTATTAAATTTATTAAATAAGATTCCTGGAATTGATATTCAATTTATAAACAAACAACAAAGACAAATATTAAGAGATTTAAGATCGTATGAAGATAGTATTATGCGAACTGCTGAAGCACAAAAAAAATTAAATGAAGCAACAGAAAATACATCTTTAGTACAAGAAAAAATTAAGAAAAACACAGAAAGTGTTTTTGATTTTCAACATAACTTACATGATAATTATAAAAGACAGAAATCAACATTAGAACAAATAACAGATCAGATTAAAGAACAAAATGAACAATTTTCATTATCTAGTGAAATATTTTCAATAATGACTTCTACGATTAGTTCTTTTTCAAGAGGGATTGCACAATCTATTGTTTTAGGAAAAGGTATGGCTGAAACATTTAAACAAATAGCAAGAAGTTTATTAATTGAAATTATTGCTAAGACTATTGAAAGAATAGCATTATTAACAATAGAAAAATTTTTATTAGGTAAATTATTTGATAAAGAAAATGCAAGGTTAAATACTGAAAAAAATATTACAAGAGAAAAACAAAAACAAGTTGCACTTCAAGCATTACTTATGGCTATGGGAGGTGGAGGAGGAGGAGGTGGTGGTAGCTTCTTCGGTTTTTTTGCAAAAGGTGGTGCTGTAGCAAAAAATAAACCAATTGTAGTTGGAGAGAATGGTGCAGAATTGTTTATTCCAAACTCAACAGGACAAATAACTCAATCTGCAAGAGGCACAGGAGATACGGGTGGTGGAACAACAGTTAATTTTAATATTACAACAGTTGATGCAAAAGGAGTTGAAGAATTACTATTAGATAATAGATCAACTATTGTAAATGTAATAAATGGAGCATTAAACGATCAAGGCAAAGAAGCATTGGTCTAATATGAAAAAGTATAAAATAACGCATAAAATAAATGCAGATTTTATTGCTGAAGCAATTGTTAATGAAAATGAAATTGATACATCAATAAATGATCTTAAAGAATATAATAAACCTAATAGTAAATTTGAATATACTATGTTAAAAGGTACAGAAAGTATAACCCAAACAACTTATGAAGAAATTAATAAAGATAAAAAAGAATAAAAGGTATTAATTATGAGTGGCACATATCCTACATCTCCTGTATTTTCTTCATTAGGTTTTACTAGCCAACAAGACACTAAAATTACAACAACAGATAGTGGTAAGGTTTTTGCTACACAAATAGATGGTCAAAGATTTAAGTTTTCAGCATCTTATCCACCAATGAGAAGAACTGTTTTTTCTCCAGTTATTGCTTTTATAATGAAACAAAGATCAAGAAAAGAAACATTTCAAATTACTCTGCCTGACCTTAGTGATGCAAAAGGAGATGTATCAGGAATTATAAGCACAAGAGCAAGTGCAAATGCTGGTGCTACTTCTGTTGATATACAGAACATAACAGGAACAATTAAAGCTGGAGATTTTATTAAATTTAATACTCATTCAAAAGTTTATATGGTTGTTGAAGATGCAACTGGAGATGTTAGTAATGAAGCAACATTGACTATAGAACCACCTTTAAGATCAAGTGTAGCTTCTGATGAAACTATATTATATGATAATGTGCCATTTACTGTTAGACTTGCAAATGATGTTCAAGAATTTTCAACAAGTCAAAAAGATATTTATAGATTTGAAGTAGATTTTATAGAGGCTTTATAATGCCCAGAGGTCTATCTACAATACTCCAAACAGAAATTGCAAAGCAATCAATTAAACCTATTGCTTTAGTTCAAATTAAATTTCCAACTACACAAAAATTTACAAATCATTATAAAGATATTGTAATACCTGAAATATGGGATGATGCTTTAGGCTTGTGGGATGATAGAGCAGGTAATTGGGATGATGAGATAACTTATCTTGCAAGTTCTCATTTGTTAAGAATATCTGCAAAGTCAGAAAGTTCTACACTAAATGTAAATTCTTTTAATATAGAATTATCAGCAGTAGAAAGTACATTCACATCAATACTACTTAATAACAATGTTTCTAATGATGAAGTTGCAATAGATGTAGGTTTTATAAATGATAATGAACAATTAATAGACGTATTTAACTATGCAAAAGGATTTATTGATAATTTTGTTATAGATACCGATAAAGGTATTATAAATATAAATTGCACTTCTCATTTTGGAGATTTTAGTAGAGTTACAGGAAGAAAAACAAACGAAGGTAGTCATGGTAGATTTTTTGAAAATGATACTAAAAGTTTTGAATTTTCTGCACAAACAATTAGAGATTTAAAGTGGGGTAGAGAATAATGGGTTTTTTTAGTAGTATTTTTAAAGCTATAACAAGTATTGTTACTGATGTCATTAGTTGGATAATTCCTGTTCCTGATGTACCAGATATTCCTCAAAATGAATTTGAAAAAGGAGTTTTAGTAAATAAAGAATCTAATAACGCAAATATTCCTGTAGTTTATGGAACAAGATTATTAGGTGGAACAAGAACATTTATAGAAGTTGAGGGAAACACGAATCAATATTTATATATTTGTTTAGTATTATGCGAGGGAGAAATTAATAATATTTTAAAAGTTAAAGTTGATGATAGTGATGTAACCTTTGATGCAGATTTTCAACATGGAGTTACAATTACTTCTGATGATTCTAGATTTGGTAATAATATAAAAGTTCAACCATTTTTTGGAAAAGACGATCAAATACAATCTAGTTTATTAAATGAAGATAATAATTGGAATAATAGTTCAAATAGAAGATTAAAAGGTATATGTTATCTTGCTTTACGTTTAGAGTGGGATCAAGATAAGTTTTCTAGCATACCAAAAATTCAAGCAGAAGTGGAAGGTAAAAAAGTTCCTGTCATAAATTCTAATTTAACTATTACAGAAAATACATTTTCAAATAATCCAGTATTTTGTTTATTAGATTATTTAACTAATCAAAAATATGGTAAAGGAATTAATTACGGAGATATTGATAGACAAAGTTTTTATGATGCTTCTGTTATAGCAGATCAAGAAGTAACTCCTTTTAGTGGTGCAAGTAATATTCCTCAATTTAGTTTAAATTTTGTTTTAGATACAAGTAATAAAATTTTAGATAATGTAAAACTTATCCTAAGAGGTATGAGGGGATTTTTACCTTATTCAGAGGGTTTATATAGATTAGTAATAGAAACAACAGGCACATCCATTTTATCATTAAGTAAAGATAATATTATTGGTGGTGTTAAATTATTAAGTGAGAAAAAAAACTCAAAATACAACAGAATTAATATTGATTATATATCGCCAGAAAAAAATTATGAAAAAGATACTTTAGTATATCCTGAAACTGACGCAGAACATCAAACATTAAAAACAGAAGATGGTGGATTTTTACAAGAATTAAATTTAGATATAAATATGATTACAAATCCTTATCAAGCATTACAGTTTGGTAAAGTAGTTTTAAACAGAAGTAGAAATCAATTAAGTGTAGAATGTACTGCAACCTATGAAGCTATGAACTTGGCAGTAGGAGATATTGTAGATTTAACAGATGATATATTAGGCATGAGTGCTAAACCTTTTAGAGTAATCGGTTTATCTATTAATTTTGATTATACTGTTCAATTATCTTTAACAGAACATCAAGATTCTTGGTATGTGTTTGATGAAAAGCAAGAAGTCGCTATTGTTCCTGATACTAATTTACCAAATCCATTTAGTGTAAGACCACCAGCAAATATAACTTTGAGTGATGAATTAATTGCATACAATGATGGTACAGTTATTGTTGCTTTAAATATTGCTATAACACCTTCTACTGATAATTTTGTTTATGAGTATCAAGTAGAATATAAAAAATCTACTGAATCAGAATATAAAGTTCATGCAAAAGGTTCTATATTAAATCAAAGAGTTTTAAACGTAATTGACCAACAACGATATGACGTGAGGGTTAAAGCTATCAACAGTTTAGGAGTATCTTCTACTTATATAACAGAAACAAATTATTTAGTTGTAGGTCAAGTTGCACCACCTTCAGATGTTGAAGAATTTTCTGTAAATATAATTGGTAAAGAGGCTCACTTATCATGGGAACAAATAACTGATCTTGACCTTGCATATTATCAAATTAGATACTCAACACTATTAACAAGTGCTACTTGGCAGAACTCAGTATCATTAGTAGAAAAAGTATCTCGGCCAGCCACAAGTATTTCCGTACCCGCTTTAAAAGGAACTTACCTTATCAAAGCATTTGATAAATTAGGAAATGCTAGTGTTAATGCTTCTTTAATTAATACTAATATTGCACAAATTGGAAACTTTAATGCAGTAGTAACACAAACAGAAGACCCAACATTTAGTGGAACAAAAACTAACTGTAGTGTTGTAGATGGCACTTTAAAATTAGACAGTATAGCTTCAAATGGTATTTATGAATTTAGTTCTGTTATTGATTTAGGTGGAATATTTACAAGTAGAGTTACAGCAATATTAACGCAATTTTCTGCTGACCCTGATGATTTATTTGATGCTGGTAGAGGTTATACAAATTTTGAAGATGTACCTACTAATATATTATTTGATGGTGCAATTCCACAAGGTGCAAAAGCTATATTACAAATAGCAATTTCTGATGACAATGTAACTTATACATCTTTTAAAAACTTTGTAATAGGAGACTATACTGCACGTTATTATAAATTTAGATTAATTTTATCTTCAAGAGATGCTAGTTCAATTCCTGTTGTATCAGGTTGTGAAGTTGTGGTTGATATGGAAGACAGAGTAATAAGTGGAGATGATATAGCAAGTGGAACAAGCACAAAATCTATTACATTTTCTAATCCTTTTAAATCTACTACTTATGCGATTGGAATATCTGCTCAAAATATGTCCTCTGGCGATTTTTATGAAATTACTAACAAAACATCATCTGGCTTTGATATTGCTTTTAAAAATAGTACTAGCACAATTATTGATAAGACATTTGACTTTATTGCAAAGGGGTACTAAAAGAACTTATGGCTCAACACGATTATGTAATAGCAAACCAAACATTCCCATCATATAGGAATGACCACAATAACAGTTTATCTGCTGTTGTTTCTAAAAATAGTGGTGTATCAGAACCTTCAACAACTTATGCTTATCAATGGTGGTATGATACAACAAATGATATTTTAAAAATAAGAAATGCCGATAATGATGCTTGGATTAATTTTGCGTCATTCGATCAAAGTAATGACAATTTTTCTTTAACAGTACAAGATTTAACAGTTAATGGAACTGGGGTAATTCCATCAGGAACTAAGATGTTATTTCAACAAACATCTGCACCAATAGGATTTACTAAATTAACAACACATAATAACAAAGCATTAAGAGTAGTAAGTGGAACAGCATCTACAGGTGGAACTAACTCTTTTACAAATGCTTTTAATTCTTCAAAAACTGTAAGTGGTACAACAGGAACTTCATCTGTTACTATTTCAGGAACTACTGCATCACATACTTTAACAATTGACCAAATTCCATCACACACTCACACAATTAATGAGGGTCGAACACAAGGAGATGGTGGAAATTTATACTCATCAGGAGATGATACAACAAGTAGTCCTTTTATAACCCAAACTTCATCTGAAACAGGGGGAAGTGAAGGACACACTCACAATATTAGTGTTACATCAGGAAGTCACTCACATTCATTTAGCGATAGTTTTAATTTAGATGTTCAATATGTAGATTTAATTATAGCAGAAAAAGATTAATGAAATTAGAAATTAAAGATAATTGTCCATTAAATAATTTTAAACCTTGTAAAAAATTTGATTGTAATTGGTTTATACAAGTAAGAGGAACAAATCCTCAAACTGGAAAAGAACAAGATGAATATGGTTGTGCAATTTCTTATCTTCCATTATTAATGATAGAAAATTCACAACAAACAAGACAAACAGGTTCTGCTATTGAAAGTTTTAGAAATGAAATGGTACAAGCAAATTTAAACTCTATGAAAGTATTATTAGGTAATAAAGTAATGCAAAAAGTAGAAAAAAAGGATAATATATAAAAATGGCACAAGATGGAACAACTGCTGGTGGGTCTAGTTATACTATAGATAATGTTACGTTTCCTGTTGGAAGAACTAAACTACAATCTATATTTGATGCTATTCGTAGTACCAATATAGGAAATACTGCACCTGATCTTGTTGCTGGACAATTTTGGATTGACAATAATACACCCTCAACAACAATTTGGACTTTATATTTTTATGATGGAACTGATAATATTTCTTTTGCAACAATAGATACAATTAATAACACAGTTAATTTTTTAGATAGTACCTTTGATTTAATAAATGACTCTACTCCTCAACTTGGTGGTACACTAGATTCAAATGGAAATAATATTGATATGGGTACTAATCTCATTACTGACACAAAAGTTGGTCAATGGGATACTGCTTATTCTTGGGGAGACCATTCTACCGAAGGATATATCACAGCATCTAGCACAGATACCCTAATAAATAAATCTGGTAATATTTCACAATGGACTAATGATGCAGGATATTTAACAAGTGAAACTGATAGTCAAACATTATCTTTTAGTAATCCTAATCTTACTATTTCTAATGGTAATAGTGTAGATTTAAGTGCCTTAGATACAGGTATTTTAAATGTAGTTGAAGATACAACACCTCAATTAGGTGGAGATTTAGATTTAAACAGTTCAGATGTAACTGGAACAGGAAATGTAAATATTACAGGAACAATTACATCTACAGGAGATATTACTACTTCTGGTGTTTTAAATTCAATAGCACCCACAAGACACTCTATTAGACCATCACTCAATTTAGACTTTGCTAATTCAAAAGTATTAGACCCAAGAATTACTTTTACTAGAGGAAGTAATGCTACCTACTATGATGGTTATACAAGTGTGAAAGCTGAGGAGAATTTATTAGAGTATTCGCAAGATTTTAGTGGTTGGGTTGGTTTAAGAGGTTCACGAACAGTTAATGCTACAACAGCACCAGATGGTACTACAACTGCTGATGAATTATATAATAGTGGGTCAACTGCTAATACAGTTTATTATCAAAACATACAAGTTATAGGTAATCAAAATTATGTTTATTCTTTTTATGCTAAATCAAATGGAAAAGATTATTGCATTCTTTCTGAAGGTGCAACACCAGTTAATTCTACTACAACTAGTGCAAGTTGGATTAATTTAACGAATGGTACTGTTGGTACAGAAGATTCTGACCATAATATAATAGTTACAGATGTAGGTAATGGTTGGTATAGAATTTCAACAACATTAACTGCTTACGAAAATAGAAATGCCTCTTTTAGAATTGAAACTGCTGAAACAGATAATTCAAGAGTAATGGTTGATGATGGTCAAGGTATTTATGTTTGGGGTGGACAACTAGAACAAAGAGATAGCTTAACTGCCTACACTCCAACCACATCTTCACCTATTACAAAATATCAACCTGCACTTCAAACAGCAGGAAACAATGTTGCTAGATTTGACCACAATCCTACAACAGGAGAAAGTTTAGGTTTATTGATTGAGGAGAGTAGAACAAACTTAACTACCTATAGTGAAGATTTAACACAAACTGATTGGAACAAAGGTAATGCAACAATAACTTCTAATACAACCATAGCACCAGATGGTACTTTAACTGCTGATAAATTAGTTGAAGATACTTCAACTAATAGCCATAATGTTGGTAATGTTTACTCTTTTGTTGCTGGAACAACATATACTGGAACTATTTATGCAAAAAAAGCAGAAAGAACTTTAATTAGATTTGGGGGAGCAAATCCTGCAACTTGGAGTGCTTCAATTGATGTTGATTTATCAAATGGAACAATAGTTGGTGGTTCTAATGGAACTATAACTGATGTAGGTAATGGTTGGTATCGTATTTCTGTAACAGGAGACGCCTTAGTAAGTGCAGCAACTAATTTTATGGTTCGCTTACTAATAACTACTGCGTCTTCTTCATACACAGGAGATGGCTACTCTGGTGCTTACATCTGGGGTGCACAATTAGAAGAAGGTTCATTCCCAACTTCCTACATCAAAACAACTGGTTCACAGGTTACTAGGAGTGCTGATGATTCTGAAATGGAAAATATTGATACTTCTGATTGGTTTAAACAAGGTGTTGGTACAATGTATGTTGAAGCAGAAACAAGTGATGTAACTTATAATCAAAGATTTTGGACATTAAGTGATGGTACTACTGCAAACAGAATATTATCAAGATCTACTACTTCAAATAATAATATTTTAATATATAATTTTGGTGGAACTTTACAAGCAAGTTTATCTCAATCTATAAGTAATAATACTTATTTTAAATCGGTATTATCTTACACAAACGATAATACAAATTTATCGGTTGATGGTAATGCAGTTAGCAACGATAGTGCAGGAACAATACCTATTGTAGATAGGTTAAATATTGGAAATGGATATATTAATAGTAACACATTAAATGGTCATATTAAAAAATTATCTTATTACCCAATAGCATTAACCGACAACGAAATTATAGACTTAACAGAGGAATAACATGATTTATTATTTAAAAGCAACTGACGAACAAAACCTTTGGGAAGCATTAGAAACAGCTAATCTTGCTAAAAGAGAATACGATATGACAGATGCAAATAACATTCCACCAGAAAATTACGATTATGAAACCAATGGTGAGTTTGTAAAAACTGGTGCGTATGATTGGGTTGCTTTATGCGAACTAGATAAGATTGGAACTATTTATCAAGAGAGTGGCACTATGCTCACAGATGATGAAGGAAACCAATATCCAGAAATGGTTGAGATAGATGGATTTCATGCTAATATTAAAACCGACAAGGTGGTTGAAGGATTGCCAACAATTGAAGCACCTACAACACCTTACAGAAAATGGCTAGGAGATAACTAATTATGGCAAAACTTATCGGTTCAGCTCCTAACCAAATTAGCACCAACGGCGACTTAGGTTCAATGGCATTTGAGGATAGAACTAATTATATAACTAAAGGTGCTTCTGTTCATCAACCATTTAGAAACATCATCATCAATGGTGATATGAGTATTGCTCAAAGAGGAACTTCTGAAACTGGGATTACTTCTGGTGGGTATTTAACAGTAGATAGGCAAAGTTTTGTAATAGTAAATCAAGGAACATTTACAATGTCGCAAGAAACAGATGTACCTAGTGGTCAAGGTTTCACTAAATCTTTAAAGTTTAATTGCACAACTGCTGATGCGTCTCCAACAGGAACAGATAGATTATATTTGTCAAATAGATTTGAAGGTCAAAACTTACAGTATTTAAAAAAAGGCACTTCTAATGCTGAAAGTCTTACACTTTCATTTTGGGTTAAATCAAACAAAACTGGAACTTATATTGCTGAATTATTTGATAATGATAATACAAGACAAATATCACAAACATATACAATTAATTCTTCTAATACTTGGGAAAAGAAAACTTTAACTTATGAAGGTGATACTTCTGGTGCATTAGATAATGACAATAATAATAGTCTTGAATTAAATTTATGGTTTGGAGGTGGTTCTACTTTTACTGGTGGAACATTAAACACATCTTGGAATGCCAATGTAAATAATAAAAGAGCTTCTGGTGTAGTCAATCTTGCAGACAGTACATCAAACGAATGGTACATTACAGGAGTACAACTAGAAGCTGGAACAACTGCATCTGATTTTGAGTTCTTGCCACATGATGTGAATTTACAGAGGTGTTATAGATATTGTTATAGAATTAATGGTAATTCGTCAGACCAACAACAATGTGGAGCAATAGGTTTTGCTAATGGTGGTTCTACATTTAATGCTATGATGCGTTTTTCACCAGATATGAGAACAGCACCAACAGTTACAGAAGATAATATGAGCCAAACTACAACTGGTAGTGCAATATCTTTAACAGGAACATTTGATAATTCTGACACAAGTGATTGTAATGCTGCAGGGTTGTCATTTAGTGCTGATTCTGGGACACCTTTTACAGTTGGTAATGTTATGTTTCCAAGAGTTAATACCAGTACATCAGCTTTTATACAATTTGATGCGGAGTTATAATGATTAATACAGTAGAAAAAATATATACAGAAAATAATAAATTTTGTTTTAAAGTAACTGATACAAATAACAAAATTAAATTTGTACCAAATAACGAAGCAAACTCAGATTACCAAGCAATACAAGAGTGGATTGCAGAAGGTGGTGTGGTAATAGATAATCCACCAAGTGAATAAGGAGAAATAATGATAACAATAGATGGTAAAGAATATAAAAAAGAAAAGATGTCAGATGAACAAGTTAAGTTATTTGGCATCATTTCTAATTTAAGTAATGAAAAAAACGCACATCTAAATCAAGCTGAACAAAAAGAAATATTAATCCAACATTATATTGGTAAGTTCAAAGAAGCTGTACCTGATGATAAATAAATCTCTTAATGTTATTAGACATTGGAAGAATAATATATGGAAGAAATTAAACAGCGAATTAAAGAACACGAGGGGTATAGGGATACTGTCTATTCCGATAGCTTGGGCTTTGCTACTATTGGTTATGGGCATCTTGTATTATCCTCTGATAACTTTGTTGAGGGTGTTGCTTATGACAAAGAGACTCTTGAAGAAGTTTTTGATAATGATTTTAAAATAGCATTAGATTCAGCTAGAGAATTACTTAGAGGAATAGAACATAATCATATAGTTTTTGGTGTAATTGTTGAAATGTGTTTTCAATTAGGAAAACCAAGAGTTATGAAATTCAAGAAGATGTGGGAAGCCATAAAACAAAAAAACTATTTAAAAGCTAGTGAAGAAATGATAGACAGTAATTGGCACAAACAAACCACAAAAAGATGTGAGAGTTTGGCTAGTATAATGAAAAACGCAAACAAATAGGAGTTTATTATGCCAATGGGAAAAGGAACATACGGAAGTAAAAGAGGAAGACCAGCTAAAAAGAAATCTAAAATGATGAATAAGAAAAAGAAAAAGAAATAATGAGTTTTGTAAGTAATAATAATATTCCATTAGGTTTAGCTATTGAAAAAGGTTTAATCAATAATTTTAGTTCAGTTGGTCAATTTGGATATAATCCTGATGTCGGGACATCATTTGAAACTATTACTTCTGTTGGTGGTATTTATGTATATCCAACAGCTTCTTCTACTGCTCTAGTTACAAGTTCAAATTCAGTATCAGATAATGGGGGAACTGTTTTAATTTCTGGTTTAGATCAAAATTTTGATTTAGCTAGTGAAACAGTTACAATCGGTGGTTCAGCATCTACAACTACTTTTATTAGAGTTTTTAGCACTCGTATGCTTACTGCTAATACAGGAGATGCTAATGTTGGAGTAATTACAACAACTGTAGATTCAAAAACAGTTGCATCAATACCTGTTGGTTATGGCTCTAATTTAAGCTGTATTTATACAGTTCCAAGAAATAAAAAAGCATGGATTATTTCAGCATCTATTGGAATGAGCAAACAAAAAGAATTAGAATCTAAAATTATGACTAAAGGTATTAACAATGGAAATGTTTGGAATACAGTAGGTTATCAATCATCTTTTAGTGTTCCTGTTTATAGAAAATTTGAAATACCAATTTTGGTAGAAGAAAAAAACGATATTGAAATTCGTGCTAAAGCTGATGCTACTTGTTCAGTTTCTGCATCATTCAGTATTATATTAGAAGATACAGTTCAAAGCTAATGGCTAAGAGACCAAAAAATACTGGAGAACATTTAATTAGTATTTATGGTCATATAGAGGGTCTTAAAAAATCATTAGCAAATTTGAAATCAAATCATATTTTTCATTTGCATCA
>Ga0222718_10003409_pt1 | contig 13671 bp, 13 predicted proteins | sample C33_27DmetaG_FD_165045 | JGI IMG/M metagenome (GOLD analysis project Ga0222718, IMG submission 165045) | Estuarine water microbial communities from San Francisco Bay, California, United States - C33_27D | ecosystem: Environmental > Aquatic > Marine > Unclassified | place: USA: California... | reverse complement strand
AACCTGCTCCTCATTCTCTATTCGCAAATGGAAATGGTATCATTGGCACTGTAAATGAAGATCTAATATCAGAATTATCGGGACTTGGCTCTACAGGATCTACAAATACATTAGAATTTAATTTAATGACAGGAAGTCCTAATAATTTTAGTAGTAGTCCTCAACAACTTGCATATTTTGGTGAAATAGATCCAACTACTGGTCTCACTTTCGCCCAAAGTATGGCTCCCGAACTGGGTACAAAGATAAATGCAGCAATAATAAAAAGCGCTTTTCTTCTCGAAGGAGGAAGAGACCCCTCCACTGACCCGTATACTGCACTTCAAAACATTAAAACTCTACAATATTTATCACAGAATTATAATAATGATGGTTTAAATGAAGACGTCAGTTACGATGAAAAACTAGTACTTGGAAAATTCATTCCATATATGCAATTTGACAAAGTATATAAGAGAATAGCAGGGGTCACTATTAATCCAATTACGAAAAATATAGATAATGTATCAGATGGGGAAATACCATATGGAAATACGGGTGAACTAATTGTCAATCAAAATTATTTTCAACCCATACCCTATGGAACAGAAAATTTATATGAACCCTTTAATACTCCAATCCTTCCAAAAATTTAATTTTTCTATAGAAAAATTAAATTCAATCAAGACTTGACCTATTCATAATTCCAAAAGTATCTATCGTCCTCTTCATAATAGATAGAAGAATACTTTCCTCTTCTCTAATATAGAAGGGAGGTTTTTCTGTTAAACACTTCCAACAGCAATAACAACCTTTCCAACCACCCTGACGATATGGGAAACGGAGAGCATGTGATGGATCCAAAATGTGTTTTCCACATCCATCACATTTTCCATGGAACCATGTAAGCTCCCCGACAAAATCTTCTGTTTCATAAGAGTCTCCTATACCCAAACACTCACACTGAAGCATTCTACAAGGACCTTTCCCATCAGGACCAGATACACAGTCTCTATCTTTTATTTTATTAGTTGGTCCCCAGACTCTGTTAGGGAGACCAATTTTTACATTCATTTCTTCACTTTCTGTTTGTGTACTTGTTCTGAGAAAACTGTCGATGGAACTTTGAATTCTTTCAGGTAAATTTTGAATATAGTAACCTTCCTCCTCCTTCTTTTTACCCTTTCCATTAGGTACCATTTGAAAGACAAAATCATTCTCAGATAGAAATTTTTGAAACCCTCCTGATTCCTCTCCTTCCTCGTCTACTCCTGTAGAAACAGTTTGTAGTAGAGATATGTTTTCACCTTCATCCAAACTCACCCAGTAGGGAGCCTCGTAGGATTCAAAATCAAACGTCTTCCTATTTTTGAGAAAGGAGTAAATATCTTCTGTTGTGTGGTCTCTGGTTCTCTCAACATACATTGACAAATTCTGGAGTAGAATGTCTATCTGGTCATTAGTGAGAACATGATCATAGCAGGTGAGAATATTTCCAGCAATGATACTGTAATGATACCCTTTCTTTTGATAAAATGCAAGTGTAAGGATGGTGATAATATCACTCAAATCATTGAAGAGATTTTTGATATACTTTGCTACTTCCGCATCACAAACAAATTCTCTACAGATACAAATAATGATATTATCCATATCTTCCTCGGGATCAAATGGTTCCAGAAGACATCTACTCCTGTCACTATCGAGTCTCTCTTGATAAATATGGTCGCAAATTTCTCCAAGAATTTGGTAAAAATGATCTAGGTTTTTATCTCTTCTTATTTTTTCGAGATAAACCTGCATAGCCTTCCTGTTTTCTTCGTTGCATTCAGATTTTATATTTTGAACAAAGTCACTCATTTTTTAAAAGAAAGATTTATTTTAAATTCAATTGTAATAAAAATATGTCTCTTCCTTCTCTAGATGACGCCAATAATGCAGTGAAAAATCTTAATTCAGGAATACCTCTTACCAACTTACAAATCCAAAGTCTACTGGAAGGCTTTATTGACGGAAAGTTTTTTGGTCATATTATTTTCGGTCTTCAAAATGAAAGACTAACTCCTCTAAGTATCATTAAGAATGTCTCATTCTCCATGACAACAAAAATAGATTTTCTTTTCCTTGTCGCATTTCTTCTCAATAATGGATTAAATCCAAACAGCTATTTTCCAAGTGTTTACTCTAGTAAAATTCATCTAGCAGTTTTTATTTATGAGCGTAATCCTGCAGGACCCTACAACAAATATATTTTTGATTTGCTCGTTAAATCAGGTTCAAATTTTAACAATGCTGCCATTACAGGAGGACAATTGGATGGAGCAAAGACAGTCGAGGAGGTGATAAACTATTTTGTTTCTAATTCTCCAACTACCATTAATATTGGAAGTTTTATTTTTACCGATGGTTCTCCGGCAGGAGATCCTGGTATCCAGATGATAAACATCAAATGGGAATTTGTGAGATCAATTATGTTAGATAAGGTGGAAGGTACAGAGTCTTTTGACAGTCAACTTATAAGAGAACCAGGTCTTATCAATCAGACATCTGTGACAGCTACACCCCCTGAGTTTGACTTCAACTCTGTTAATTTTAGAAGAAATTTAACTATTAGAATGATTATATCATGTTCTTCCAAAAATATTATTTCATCTACCAGGGATTCTTGTCTTTTCAGGAACACCTTCATGGGTATGAAGACAAGTGTTTATCTTGCTATCAATAGTCAAAATATCAAAATTTTTAAAACTATATTAGACAAAGGTCTAGAATGTAACTATGTTGAAATGACAGAATTGATCATGAGACACAACAAATCGATGGAAAGTGATTACACTAAAAACCCTGATAAGATTCTAGCAGATGTTTATTCCAATATGATTCTCTATGCAGTTGAAACGGGTTCTCCAATAGACCAGTACCAGTTAAAAATGTTGGCTCTCAAAGCAAATGTTGATATGATAGAAAAACTGGGAACATTTTATAGAATCCCTGAGTGGGAAAAGATTTGTAAAAAAGGTTCTAATGTTCCCAATCCTCTTGACAATATTAAACTAAGAAAATTTGCATTTGATCTGGATATAGACTTCGATCTTCCAAGGGAGAAAATTTGCGGAGCCATGGAAAAGTTAAAGGATCTCAACAGAGAAAAATTTATCCAGGAATCTACTGCCAGAGCTGAAGACAGGATTAGGAGATACTATTTAGAGAAAGGAGAGATACTTGAAAGTCAGGGTTTTGACGCAGGAAGATGTGAGCCCAGTACAATGTTAGTTAATAATCCCTATTCTTTTAATAGTGGCAGAGTTGCATACTATGTTGATGATAACGGAAAATTATGGTGTTTCACATCTGATCTATTTGACTCTCTCATGGCAACTGGTAAAAATCCTTACAATGGAAGTTATTTACCTGAGAAATTTAAACAAACACTGAAAAGTATAATCGGTGTTCTGAAACTTCTTGGTGTAAAAACCGATACGGATATGAGAACTATTAGTGAGAGTGCTAAAGAAATTTTTGATACTACTAAGGATATTAATAACAAAAATTCTGATAGGAAATATAATATTTTTGTTTCCAGAATGGCAGTTGATGGCAGAATTACAGAAACTACTGTCAGAGAAAGATTTCTGGATGCACAATTCCTTGAAAAATTTTTATTCATATCATTTTTTTTCTTCTGTGACTGTCAGATGAAAAACGATACTCCGTATCTGGATGGATCAAAAAGTATCAGATTTAGAACTGGACTTCCAACTGATATACTAACAGGATTCACTACTTCTAAAAATAATATAGAACAGCTCAGACTCCATGATATTCTCAAAACCTCAAGGATTGCTGAAGCAATGACCGACCAGAGACAGTCACAATCTAATATTTTTTATGTTGTAGCTGCGGAGTGTTATGATGATCTATACAAGAAATTGGACTTAGGAGAGGGATCATCAGCAGACAGTAAATGGAAGTACTATCTTCAAGGAAAAAAATCTCAAACACTAAAAAATTGTATTGATTTAATTATTCAATGATTTCTTTTTTAAAATATCTCTTTCTATTTCTCTCTCCATTGATTCAATGAGAATAGTAATCATAAAACCTATCCAGACAAGATAGACAACAAAAATATCCAAGTAGAGTGTTGTGTTGGTATCTCTTGTCATATTAGAGAGAAAGACACCGTTATAGACAAAGTAACCAAAAATGAGTGACAGAAACAGAAGAATAAGAGAGATATTTTTATTATCACGATAGAACTTGACCCATATGAGATTAAGAGCAATCAGTACCCATATGTATGCAAATAATTTATCATCAGAAGGATTTTCAGATGCTTTCCATAGAAGAATTCCAAAAATAACATAGGAACCTAGGAAGACACTTACGCAAAGGAGCCAATGAGGGACTAATGGTGATTCTATACAATACATATTACTCCAGTAAGGAGATATTATCTGAAGAGTTATTGCTATAGTTACTGGTATATAAGTGTAGTTGACAGGGTCCATCTTTTATTTACCAAAAATGATTTTTAAAATATCAAATATGTTGAAAATTATCATGTCCTCTATTGGTAAGAAAGTCGCATCGCAAGTAGATAAACTAATTTCCACAGAAATTAAAAATTGTATTGTTGAAAAAATAAAAAATTCAGGTTCATGGCCAGAAGTAGACTTTCAATCTTCAAATCTAACTGATGATTTGATGAAAATAGTTGATGATTGGTTGAAGCAGGAGTCTCCTAAGAGGAGTCCTAAGAAAAATACAGGTTTTCTTCCCAAATGGATGGAACCTTCTGAATTTCTTGACATGGTAAAGGCTGATCCAGATACTATTGTATGTCACTGGCGTCGTAAGAATGGTAAGTGTAAGATAACTGGTAAGGATACTAAAAATAAGATTTGTGCTGCTGTTGTCAATGATGATAAGCACAAGGAGAACAGCTATAAGGTTAGATGTCCAGAATGTCAGAGAAATAATAGCGAGAGAGCTAATGAAAGTCTCAGACAATTTTTTTCCAACCTGACATGCGGAACTGAAGTAAAAATCACTCCTACTGTTTTCAGTGTTGATGAGAGTACTACGGCAGCTGAGAATCTTGGTGGTCTTCGTGACGGAATGACATCCCCTGAGAGATGGGCTAATGGAGGAGACCACGAGGTATCTCCAAGTGATGCAATGACCAAGGAGAAGAAAAGTCAGAATTTCAGGGTAAAACCTATAGGTGATTTTGCCAAATCTGAAAGTCATCAGGATTACTTGAATAAATTTTCCATTAATGAGTCCACCTGGATTATCAGGGAGAAAAAAGATTCTGAAACACTTACAGTCATAGGAAAGATAGAAGGTTCCTGTCCAGATGGTCTTGAAGAAGACTACATGGAATCTCTTGTTCCCTTAGACTCAGATGATAAGGAGGAGCTTTCGAAGTATGAGGCAAAATATCTCTTCAGAGGAGTTTCCAGTCCAATTGATGCTCTTGATAGTATGCTCCAGGATCTAGAAATTCCCGATGAGAATTAGGTGAATAATTTATTTAACATGTTGTTTAAATAAATTACATTTTTAAATGAACAAGGCCAGTTTGGAGGAATCTTTAGCCCTTCTTGCTCCTGACCTAGTCAAAGAGAAAAAGAAACTTAGTCCTGTCAGAGTTCCGGATTTTTCAGGTTCAGACTTAAGTAATCTTCTAAGGGATGAGAAAGAAGAAAGTGAGGGAGAAATATCTCCCTCTCCATCCCCAGTCAGATCTGTGACATCAGAAAGTGATGAAAATGAGAGTGAGGAGGAGAGAAGTGAAAGAGATTTAGAGAGTCCTGAAGTGATAAGTGAAAGTGAGGATGAGAGTGAAGACGTGAGTGAGGAGAGTGATTACGAAAGTGAAGAGGATGAGTTAGAACACGAAGAAATCACTATATCCGAAAAGAGACCTCTGACACCCACAAAACTTAATTTTAAATTTGGTAAGTCTCCTAAGAGATTGAAGGATGTGAAAGATATTAAAATGTCTCTTGAAAATTTAAGATATCAAATCATGAAGTTTATTTTTGAGGAGGATGAAAACACAGTTAGATATGTAATATGTTTTGATCCAAACGGAGAAATGGTTTTTGTAGATTTAACTAGAGAGAAGACAAAAATCTTCGACCAAGAGAAAATAATCAAGGTGACCTATAAAGACGATGACTCTAATATCACTGGATCTTACATGGAAAAAATTAAAAATAGACTGACATTTGAAGTATACGGTGTTGTGTTTTACGACGGAGTTGACTATTATTTCCTGAAAAGAAATGAAGAGGGAAGTCTAGTGGAAGAGAAATACACAACTGTTGATGGTTCCTCTGATGATCCAACATCAATTCCATATACATATGCAATTATTAAGTACAAAGATATATTGGATTCTCCTGTAGATAGTATTAAAAGAACAAAGATGACATATCAGGTAATACAAAATTGTCAGATGGAAGCTAGTCATGGAACAATATCATCTCTATTTAAAAATTTAAAGACATTGACAGAAACTATGCAAAAATTCGAACAGATATATAATAAATCAACACAACAGACAATCTCTGATTGGAAGAATTTGAGCGGAAGTTCTATGGATTACTATCAAAAGTTTTCTGAAGGAACTTTGACAGACGATGAAAAGAGTGTCTTCGATAAAATTTCTGTTAATATGTTTGCCAGATTTCAACTTTTCAATGATCAAGTTGATAGCATTGATAGTCTTGGTAATGTTGTAGATAGAATTCAGAGTTGTACTTATAATCTGAAAAAAGTTTCAGAAAAACTGGAAAGTAAAAGTGATAGATTGGCTAACAATTTCCTTGAAATTAAAGATTTGGAATTATATATTTAAAGAATTTAAGTAATAAAATATGGAACTGAAAAGTGAATACCCGATTATATATTCTGTATTAGTGGGATTTTATTTAATTTTTCATTACTTAAATAACAAAGCAGTTAAATTATTTTTTCTTCTACTTTTTGTATTCTTTGTCTGGAGAAAATTTAGAGGTAATAGTAATGAATTCATTGATGGAATAGAAGTTCCACCTGATGGGGGTAATTATACACTAGAAATTTAATTTTAAACCCTAATTAATAAAAATGTTAACATCTTTATTAAATGGAGATAATCTGGCAAGACTAGAAATTATAGAATTATTTTTGGGGAAGTGGAGACCTTATCAGAAAAATAAAAAATTTATTCAAAATCAGTTAGTTAGGATTAAAAAAATAGATTACATTTTACAAGGGTTAATACTCCTAGATAAAGATAATGTTTTTGGAAGATATTGTAGCAGTTTTTCAAAGGGTATAAGGCCTTTAATAAAAAGCAAGGACAGTAAGGGATTTCGGAAATTTTTTGTGAATACCCATCCTTGGGAGATCTTTCAAAATGATATGATGAGTCAGAAAAATAAGAAAGATTTTACTAAACACCTATCTATTGAAATAGCGGCCTTGAATTACTTTTATGAGAAGAAAAAACTAGACAGTTTTTACCAAGTTAATTGGGAAAACTATAGAAAATGTAAAAAAGAATTGTACCAATTACACAAATTAGATACTCAATCTAAGTTTTTCTTTTATAATGATTATCTGGTAATCATTAAAGGAAGACAAAAAAATAATCTTTCTATTTCTAAATTAATTGAAAAAATAATATTAGGAGATATTGTAGACGAGAGAATATTACAGCATATTAAAGAATGTCACCTTGATCTTTTCCACGTGAGTTATTTTCATTATAAAAATTTGAGGCAATAAGGAAGAAGATGGAATAGATAAGGAGAAAGAGGTAGCTCATGTTGACAGGGTTGTCATAAAAATTATTACCTGATACATCTGTTGATGAAAAATGCAAAATTAATATAAAATCAGCTATTAAGAATAGAACTATTGAAAACTGTTTGACCCACAACCTTGTAACACTGCGGAAAAAATTACTAAAAAATATACTCAAAAATAAAAATGATAGAGAAATTATTGATAAATAAACAACTGCTTCTCCTGTGGAATCAACTGTCAACTGATTCCACTGATAAAAAATTAAGAAAATTACCCAAAACATTAGAACCTGTACTATAATAAGTAAGAGAACTTTTCCTCTTCCAGAGGCAGTAATCAAACCATCGTCATTACTAAAAATTAGTAGATCACTCATCTTTTATATTAGAGAGAAAAAGTGAGGAAAATTGTTTAATATCTTCGGAGCATTTTTTTAGGGCATTATCAGAGATCTCGTTAATTTTACTAAAACACTTTATATTTATTTTCCTCATTTCACAAAATTTTTTAATAATAGCACATGCCACATACTCTGGTCTACTTGAGTAGAGAATATCCTTTCTCTTTAGAATTTCTTGAGTGATCTCTTTTATCGTTTCTGAATGACACTCTATATTATTTATCTTACATTTTACATCCACATATGCCAGGGGTGAGAGAATAACTATGGATGCATAATTAAAATTTTCATCTGTAAAATTTCCTAATAGAGAAGTTCCTGATGCTATCTTAAGACACCAGTTAATATCTTTTCTAGAGAGATGAAGTTTCTTTGCTAGTTTAGATGGATTAAAATTATTATATCCACAGTCCAAATAGGCAGAGTATACCTCGATAAAAGTATTTTTGTTATCATTCCTAACTTTTTTACCTGTTTTTAATTCTTTCTCAGTAATATTTGCCTTTGCTCTTGATATAACTTCAAGAGGAATATCTTCTAATGTATCTAAAATACTGTTTTTAGATCCAGTGTTCTGAGGAAAATTTTTACAGAACTCTGATTTGGTCTCTACTTTATTCTCAAAGTAGAGACCACAGTGAACACACACATTATCATGTATGTCATGATCACAGACTTGTAAACTATTCATTTTATTTTTACTTTTTTTATATTATTTTTTCATTTATCAATTTCCAACAAGAGAATTGATAAAAAAGATGATGTTGAAATCTCTATAACTATTAGAGAAAAAAAATAAAGATAATAAAATGTCAGTAATAAGTTATAATGAATCAACAGGATACTATCTTTTTAAATGTCCTCACTGCCCAGACTACTGTGAAGTTCACAAAACAGAAATCAGATGCACCATTTTTCGTCACGCTGTTTACAAAAAAGACCTCGCTTTTGTCAATCCTCATGCCAGTAAAGAAGAATGTGATAAGTGGGTTGGAGAAGGTCTAGTTTACGGTTGTGCTAAACCTTTTAAATTTGATGGCAAGAAAGTGGAAGTTTGTGGTTACATTTAAGGTGGCGATTGGTTAAAAAATAGAGTGGTGGGAGTATCATCAAAACCTGTTGTACCGGTGTATGCAGTTATCATGGCGGAAGCACTTAAAAACATATCAGTCAATATTACACTATCACTAACACTCCATACTCTGATGTTCTGATTGAAACTAGTAGCGGATTTGAACATACCAGACATGTCAGTAACGCTGCTCACATTCCATGCAGTGTATGTGCTACCAGATACTGTAACTGTCTTCGTACTAATATTTTGATTGAACAAAGAAGCACTGGTAAACATGTCTTTCATGTTGGTAACATTGCTGACATTCCAGGTGGTGATGTCCCGATTAAAATTGACAGCACCGGCAAACATGCCAGACATGTCAGTAACATTGCTCACATCCCAAGGCAATTCGCTGTTTTCATTATCGAAAGCATTAGCACCGGCAAACATGCTTGCCATGTTAGTAACGCTGCTCACATTCCAACTGTTGATGTTCTGATTGAAAGCAGTAGCACTGTTAAACATGCCAGACATGTTAGTAACGCTGCTCACATTCCAACTGCCGATGTCCTGATTGAAAGCAGTAGCACTGTTAAACATGCCAGACATGTTAGTAACGCTGCTCACATTCCAACTGCCGATGTTCCCATTGAAAGCAGTAGTACTGTTAAACATGCTTGACATGTCAGTAACACTACTTACAGTCCAACTGTTGATGTTCTGATTAAAATTGGTAGCGGCTTTAAACATTAGAGACATGTCAGTAACACTACTTACAGTCCAACCGTTGATGTCCTGATTGAAAGCAGTAGCACTTTGAAACATGCTTGTCATGTTGGTAACACTACTCACATTCCAACTGCTGATGTTCCCATTGAAAGCAGCAGCATTTAAAAACATTTCAGTCATGTTGGTAACACTACTTACAGTCCAACTGCTGATGTTCCCATTGAAAAGAGTAGCGGCTTTAAACATTTGAGACATGTCAGTAACACTACTCACATTCCAACTGTTGATGTCCTTATTGAAAGCAGCAGCACTTTGAAACATTCTTGTCATGTCAGTAACACTACTCACATTCCAACTGTTGATGTCCTTATTGAAAGCAGCAGCACTTTCAAACATTCGAGACATGTTAGTAACACTACTCACATTCCAACTGTTGATGTCCTTATTGAAAGCAGCAGCGCCTCTAAACATTTGAGACATGTCAGTAACACTACTCACATTCCAACTGCTGATGTCCTGATTAAAATTGGTAGCACTGGTAAACATTGCAGACATGTTAGTAACACTACTCACATCCCAATTGCTGATGTCACCGTTGAAAGCAGTAGCGCTACCAAACATTCCAAACATGTTGGTAACATTACTCACTTTCCAATTGTTGATGTTCTGATTGAAAGTAGTGGCACTGGTAAACATTTCAGACATGTTAGTAACATTACTCACATTCCAACTGTTGATGTTCTGATTGAAAGCAGTAGCACTGTTAAACATTGCAGACATGTTAGTAACGCTGCTCACATTCCAACTGCTGATGTCCTGATTGAAAGTAGTTGCACTGGTAAACATTGCAGACATGTTAGTAACACTGCTCACATTCCAACTGCTAATGTTCCCATTGAAAGCAGTAGCGCCACTAAACATTCCAGTCATACTAGTAACGCTGCTCACATCCCAACTGCTGATGTCACCATTGAAAGCAGTAGCATTGTTAAACATAAAACCCATGCTAGTAACACTGCTCACATCCCAAGAGTTTAAATCTCCAAAATCACTACTAGGAATGGTACAAAGGGCAAAACATTGATAAAAATTAGTTCCACTAAGAATAGTGGGTTTACCTGCAAGGGGGTCTATTTTTCCAGAAAAACCATAATATTGCATACCCACTTGTGCACCTAAAAGTGTAATTTCTTTTCTTAGAGGTATATCACCATACTTGATTACTTCGTAATCGACACCCATAAACTGGGCACCATCGGTAGAGGACCCTTTATCCACAAAATCAAAAGTAACAGTCACTTTATAATCACTTCCAACTGGTTCGGTTATGAAAGATAAAGTGGTAAAACTACCGTCCGTGTTTATAATCGGTAAATGACCGACTCCTGGTGGTTCTGAGGAAGTTTTGTATATAAAAGTTCCTGATATCTTTGAACCTTCAGATGTATTAGTACTGGAGTTTTTGGAGAGACCTATTCCCAAACCCAATCCTAACCCAATAGCTATCGCTGCCACCAGAACCACGATGATTGTCACTAAAGTTGGGTTGTATGCCATTTTTATAATGAGATAATTTTAAAAACACATGTAAACTCAAAAAAAAGTCTGTGATCAGGGTCTAATGTTAATGAAATGACAACAATGATGAAAATAAAGTATATTTTTTTTCATTTTATGTATTAATTTTTTTCAAGTTATCCTATGACATCCATCGGTCATAGAACTCACAAGCTTTTGGATATAGAAAATCGTTCCAATAATCATAATCAACTTTTATTTTTTGATAAAACATTTGTTTGTCATCGATTGAATAAACACAGAAATACATCCATTTTCTACCAGTTATTACACCATTTCCAATAATTTGATCGTACTGAGATTTCCAAATATGATCTATCTCATCATCAGTTGTCTTACCCAGCTTCTTCCTTTCCAGATATTGCACAATGGGTCGATACATCCTCCGCGGGCATTTGATTTCGATACCAGTTTCATCGTCTATCACTCCATCTAAGGAAGCACCAAATCTGGGATCTTTTCTCCAAATGGCAAATCCTGTCTCCTTAATTTCCACTCCTAATTTTTCCCCTAACTTTCTTCTTACAGGGTCCTCGTATTGATTTCCCAAGTTCATTCTCTCCAACGCCTCCTGAGTGAATTCTTCTTTCTTTTCTCCTTTCAGGACAGCTGCTAATTCCCCTCCTTCCAATTTACAATAGGGAGCATGACCCACAATTTTACCGAGATTGGACATGGTAATTCTTCCCTTTCTCATCAGATGCCAGTCCAGGCTTCCCTGTCTGACATCTACTAGGAAGTAACATCCTCTATCTTTCATTTTTTAACATTATTAATTTTAACAAAATCATTTCCACATAAGATACAAAAATGAAAAGAAAATTACTTTTTGTGATTAAAAATGGATGATCTGGAAATTGAATTAGGAGAAATTGAAGATGAGCTAGAACTCAATCTCCAAAATGAAATCACCATTGATTTGGATGATGAAGACCAGTTAGAAGGAGATCTACTTATTTCCAAAAAGGAGGAGGGTGTCCAATTGGAGAAGAAAATATCCCCACCTGCTATGACCATCTATGAAAAAATTAATATTATCACAGAAAGAGTGAAACAACTGGATAATGGATTCAAGACCACGATGGAGAGTGAAGTGGAAAGAATGGGTCTAAGTAAGAGCTATGACATAGCCACTTTGGAGTTTAATAGTGGAAAATTACCTCCTTATTATGTTAAGAGGAACCATCCTAATGGTTCCTACGAGATGTGGAAACATGAGGATTTCTTATTTTTCCCAGAGTAATTTTGTTTAAAAAAACATGTTTTATACCTTATTATTTCTTAATGAAATAATAAAGAAAAGATGACTGAAGAAGATACAGTGGCAATTCCAAGGGAGATAGGTACTACTATTTATAGTGCCGAAATCACAAATGGGTACTGTTTCCGTCAGATTTTTGAGCTCTATGACAAATTAGTTATTGAAGGTATTCCTGTCTATTTCAAGGAATCCGGTATTACAATTAGGACAGGAACATCCAGTTCTAAGAACTCAATGAAATTAATCTCTGATGTAGAAATTTTTACAGATGATATCATTCAGTACTATCTTAACGAAGATCTAGCAACCATCAAGAGAACTGAGGAGGAAAGCCCGTGTTACATAGAAGAACTTAATATTAATACTGTCAAATCTGTTTTCAAATCTATTGCCAAATCTAATAGTGTTAGAATTTATAAGACAACATTATCAGATGATATCTTTATCGAAGTGAAGGGATTGACCACAGAACATTCTAGATTGACAACCAGCAAGTACCACAGAATTCATTACGATGTCTCAAAATATCAGGAGGAAGACACTCCTCCAAATTTGAAAGTAGAAATTTCTCAGTTTTGCACTACCATGAAGGGAATGACTCGAGGAGATGCTGAGTATACTAGCTTCAAAGTTTTTCCTCGAGGTCTGAAAATAGAAGGGAGAAATGGAACAGGATCAATAACAAAGGATATGTGTTGGGGAGAGGTTCCTCACTCCTCTAACCTTAACTTGCAGGTAGAAGTTGATCGAGACAGTTATAAAGAGACAAAAGTCTCTTCCTCGTCTATCAAGGCTCTTTCCAAAATTAATGGAATGTCAAATTACAGTATCATCAAAATACTTTCTACCACTGATGGTGTC
>Ga0222718_10003407_pt1 | contig 13672 bp, 15 predicted proteins | sample C33_27DmetaG_FD_165045 | JGI IMG/M metagenome (GOLD analysis project Ga0222718, IMG submission 165045) | Estuarine water microbial communities from San Francisco Bay, California, United States - C33_27D | ecosystem: Environmental > Aquatic > Marine > Unclassified | place: USA: California... | reverse complement strand
TTTATACAAAAACATCAGGCGGTACTGTAAAAGAAGTTGGTGGTGCTGGTTCTGCTACATTACAAGATATAACAACAAACGGTTCAGTAACCACAAATGATATTACATTAAACGGTTCAAATTTAGTCTTTGAAGGTTTTTTAGAAAATGCATTTGAAACATCTTTAACAGTTGAAGAACCTACTGCTGATAGAACAATTACATTGCCTAACCAATCAGGTACAGTTGCAATGGATGGTGACGCATTAGCGTATGCTATAGTTTTCGGGGGATAATGAATGGCTAGTACATTTAAAAATTTTGGATTAGATGTTGGTGTTTTAGATGACGCAACAGGAAATATGTACACAGCCGGCGGTTCCGTGTCCGCTGTAGTTCACGCATTATATATTTCAAATAAAAGTGCTACTAATGTTGCAAATGTAAATGTAAAAGTTACGACAGATGGCGGTTCTACTTTTTTTCATGTAGGTAGAAGTTTAGAGGTTGATGTAAACAACACTTTAGTTTTAGATAAACCTATAAATTTAGAAGCAAATGATATTTTAAGAGTTTATGCAGACCCTAATCCAGATAGTTCGTCTGTTGATGTTGAGGCGTTTGCAAGTATATTGGAGATTAGTTAATGGCAATTAATAATCATGTTGTAAATACAGGTGGCCGTGGTAATAATATGTTCAGCGAGACCTTTCATGGTCTTAGAAGAACACAAGACGGTAAATTGTATTACACATTAAGAGATAAAAATGTAGGTACTTTTAGTAATGATGGTGGTACTACAGAATTATCTAGTGATGATGATTATGTTGCAGTTGTAGAAGAGTTTATTTCAGGTGTTGATGATACTTTTACAGGTGACGCTTCAACCACAACTTTTACATTAGGAGAAAGTTATCCTAGTGACGGTGCAGATAGACTGGCTGTATTTGTAGATAGAGCAAGACAAACAGCAACAACAGACTATTCTGTGTCAGGAACAACATTGACTTTTACAAGAGCTCCCCATAATAATGCGGAGATATTTGTAAGACATATTAAGAAAGAATATAAAAATGAGGCAAGTGATACCTACCAACAATATAAGTTTGAAAATGGTAGAAATTATTATAAATTAAACAGCGACGGTAAGTTAGTTAGAGTAGAAAACAAGAAAATGCCTGTAGATGAGGTAAACTTTCCAGATGATGTATTAGAAAGTAATTTTGGAGCATATGATGGAGATGCAATTGTTAACCCAACTACTTGGTCGGATTAGTATAAATATATGGAATTAAGAAGGTAAAAAATGGCAGATTTTGTATTAGGAAGATTAAAATTTAAATGGCGTGGCAATTGGGGCACCTCAACTGCTTACCTTATTGATGACATTGTAAAATATGGTGGTAACACTTATGTTTGTGTTGTAAACCACACATCAGCTGCAGCTGAAGCAAACTTCTATACAGATTTAAATTCAAGTTCATATTGGGAATTGCAGTCAGAAGCTTTATTCTTTAAAAATGACTGGCAAGCTTCTACATTTTACAAAATAAATGATTTAGTAAAATTTGGTGCTTTTCAATATAGATGTATTCTACAACATACTTCAGGTTCAACATTTGCTGTAGGAGGAAATTGGTTAGCTTTTACAGAGGGTCTACAATGGGAAGATACTTATAATGCTGCCACAGAATATCAGGAAGGTGATGTAGTAAGTTATGGCGGATATACTTACACATATATTAATTCAAATCCAAGCACAGGAAATACACCTACAGACAATTCATTTTGGGATATTATTACAACAGGATATAATAATGTTGGAGAATATTCTCACGGAACAACTTATAAAACAGGTGATGTTGTAAGATATGGTGGTAACTCTTATGTAGCAAATGCAAATCATACAAATCAATATCCTTCAAATACAGACGGTACAGTAAACTCATCTTATTGGGACTTAATAGTAAAAGGTTTTGATTATCAATCAAGCGTATATAACGCAATTACATCATATAACATTGGTGATGTTGTAAGATATGAGTCCTCTACTTATGTAATGTTAAAAGATAGACAAAGTGGAGTTACTCCAGGTACAGACGCAACAGCTTGGCAACTAATAGCACAAGGTGACACAGGCGCAGTATTAAATACAAGAGGAGATTTAATTAAACAAGGCGCCTCAGCATCTGAAAGATTACCTATTGGTGTTTCTGGTTCAGTTTTAAGTACAGATGGTATTGACCCTATTTGGTCAAATGCTGAAGGTAAAAATGTTTACTATGTGGCAAACTCAGGTTCGGACTCAAATGATGGTTCAAGGTATCTACCCTTTAAAACAGTTTACAAAGCACTATCAGTAGCAACTTCAGGAGATGTTGTTGACTTTGATACAATTACAGGTGGTACAGGCGGTACTCCTGGTACATATGATATTACACAAACAAGTTCAAGTGGTTCAGGTACAGGTGTTCAAGCAAGAGTAGTTTTAGATGGTTCATCTACACCGAGTGTGGTTGTAACAAATGGTGGTTCAGGCCACGCAGCTGGTGATGTTGTTACATTTGATAATACCGGTTCACAATTAGCAGGCGCAAGTTCAATTACAATTACAGTAGTTTCTGCTTCAATTGGTGATGTTGTTTATATTAAAAACGGTGTTTATAAAGAAACATTACCTTTAAGAGTTCCTGCTGGTGTTACAGTACAAGGTGAAAGTTTAAGAGGAACAGAAATAAATCCTGCAAGTGGAACAGGTCATCAAGTTGCAACAGTTTCAATTAATTCAAATACATCCGGCGCAACAGACGGCACATACAATTATGTTCACGGTACTTCAACATCATCTACAAACGGTATTGCTTCATCTTTTGTGGCAAATATTACAGTTTCGAGTGGTATTGTTTCAGCAGTTACAATTTATCACGGCGGTACAGGTTTTGTTGTAGCAGACACTATTACAATTGCAGCTGCTGATATTGGTTCAGGTACAGGTGACTTAGTATTAGATGTAGATAGTTTAGAAAACAATAATGCATCTAATATGTTCTTAGTTAACAACCAAACAAACATTGTTCAAATGTCAATGAGAAATTTAACAGGAACGCCAACTGCTGGTGGTACTGGTAAAGCTGCTGTTGTTTCACTAGACCCTAGTGGTGCAATTACAACTGCTTCACCCTATCTTCAAAACTGTACATCATTTAACACAAACGCAACAGGTATTCAAATTGATGGACTATTACATACTTCAGGTAACTTATCAATTCTAGCAAATGATTTTACACAAATTAATTCAGATGGTATAGGTGTTCACGCATTGGGTGGTGGTCGTGGTGAGATGGTGTCTGTGTTTACTTACTATTGTGCTAAATCTTTTTATGCACAAACAGGTGGATTTATTAGAGGCCTAAACTGTTCATCTGCTTATGGGGAATACGGCGCTGAGGCATTAGGAACATTAGCTTCAGAAACACCTATCACAGTTTCAACTCGTGGTGAAATTTTACAATATGATGCTACTACTTTTGTTGGTGCTGCTACAGAAAATGACATTACGGATTCAATGTCAACAAATGGTTCTGGTCAAGCAATCATAACAGGTGATACTTCAGGTGCAACTGCCACATTCTTTAGATATAATATTTCTTTAGATTATATACATATTGAAAATAAAACGGGTAACTTTACACAAGGCGAAACTGTTACAATCACTAAACCGAATTCTACAACATTTCAAGTTGGATTAAAAAGTGACTATGGCGATAGTACATCTGCTGAAACTGGACAAGTTGGTCCACTTATCGCAGTTAAAAGTACAGACGGTACGCTAAGTTCTACGGGTGTTATTTTAGAAGGGTCTAATATTCAATTTGCTGGAGATAGTAAATACTATCGTATATCTGCTGTATCAGAAACAAATATTGGTGATGAAACAGCGCTTGTAAGATTAACTGAAAGTATAACTGCTGACAATGAAATAGCAGATGATACATCAACTACAGTTACAATTAATTTTTCGAATGTTCGATTAACAGGACACGACTTCCTAGACATTGGTACTGGTGATATTATTAGCACTAATTATCCAGGCGGTCCAAGTCAACCTGCTAACCAAGAAAGAGAAGTTACAGAAACAAGTGGTGGTCGTGTTTACTTTACTTCAACAGACCAAAAAGGTGATTTTAGAGTTGGTGATTTATTCAGAATTGAACAGGCGACTGGTGTTGCAACTCTTAACGCAGATGCTTTTGACCTTTCAGGTCTATCAGAATTACAACTTGGTTCTATTGGTGCTGAATTAGGTGCAACAATTAATGAATTTTCAACAGACCAAACATTATCGGGAGATTCTAATGCAGCTGTACCTACAGAAAGAGCTATATATGGTTTCTTAAATAGAGATAATGCAGGTACAGGTGCTTGGGTACCACCAACTGGTACAACAGCACAAAGACCAGTAAGTCCTAACTTATACACAGGTGCATTTAGATATAACTCAACATTAGTAACATGGGAAGGTTATAACGGAACACAATGGACTGGTCTTGGTGGTGGTAATCCATGGGCAACATTTACTGCTGATGGTTCAACTGCTTTAACTGTCGCAGCTAATGATAGATATTTTATTAACACAACGGCAGCTGCTCAAACAGCAACATTGCCTGCTTCACCACAAACAGGTGACCAAGTAAGATTTATTGATTTAGCTTCTACTTTTGATACAAATAATTTAACAATTGCTAGAAACGGAAATAATATTAATGGTGCAGCTGCTGATTTAGTTGTATCAACCGAAGATAGTGCGATTGGATTAGTATATTCTGGTGCAACTTATGGTTGGAAATTAATAGAGGTATTATAATAAACATTATAAATAGTGTTATAGAGGGAAACAATGGCAGATAGTAGAGATATAACAGGTAAGAATAGGGTATTTACAGGCACAGAAGCTATTACTTTACCAAGTGGCACAACAGCCCAAAGAAATGGCTCGCCTACTGGTGGTGATATCCGATTTAACAGCACAAATAATCTTGCTGAATACTATGATGGAACGGGTTGGAAGTCAATTGATAGTCCACCAGTTTTAAGTACAATCGCTATTGATGGTGGTTCAGATGTAACTACAGCATTGGTTGATACATCAGGTGGTGGTACTTTTTCAATTGTATTAAAAGGTTCATCTTTTGACACAACAGCTAGTCAAGTAACATTTATTTCTAATACAGGCACTACAGTAAACACTCAATCTATAACTCGAACAAATGCAAACCAACATACTGTTACAGTTACAAAATCAGATTTCTTAAATTCTGAAGAACCTTATGATGTAAAAATTATAAATTCTTCAGGTTTAGCTGCAACATTAGCAGACTCAATATCGGTTGATACTGCTCCAACATTTGACACAGCGGCTGGTTCATTAGGAACCACATATGTAGGGTCAACAATTTCAGGTTCAACATATGACGCAAGCGCTACAGACGCTGAAGGTGATACAATTACATACTCTATTTCTGCTGGAAGTTTACCAGGAGGACTAAGTTTAAGTAGTTCAACAGGATTAATTACAGGTACAGTAAGTGGTTCTACAGGAACTTTTACATTTACAGTATCAGCTGCTACTACGGATGCAACAGCAACTAGAGAATTTTCTATTACTGTAGGTTCAATACCTTCAGGAGGTACTATTTCAACATCAGGTGGATATAGATACCACCTCTTTAACTCTTCTGGTTCATTTGTAGTTGGTGCAAATCCCGTTTCATCCACAGTTGATGTTTTAGTTGTCGGCGGCGGTGGTGCAGGTTCTATTCAACACTCAGGAGGTGCCGGTGCAGGTGGTCTAATAATTAAAACTGGACATCCTATATCAGCACAAACATATACTGTTACAGTAGGTGGTGGTGCTACGGTGACATCAAACTCAAACTCAGACGATAGTTATAGACAAGCAGGCGCTAGCGGCTCAAATTCATCAGCTTTAGGCTTAACTGCTTTAGGTGGTGGAGGCGGATGGCCATGGTCTGGTGGAGATATTAGAAATGGTGTTCCAGGAGGAAGTGGTGGTGCTCCATCAGTTTCATCACCAGGACAAGTAGGGTTTGGTCAACAACCATCTCAATCAGGAGATTCAGGCACTTACGGATTTGGAAATAATTCCGGCGGTGGTGGTGGTTCTGGAGGCGGCGCTGCTGGTGTCGGCGGAGGTACTGCTAGTACAGGTGGTGCAGGAAAACAAATTTCAGAATTTAGTCAATTTGGTCAAGGCGGCTACTACGCAGGTGGCGGCGGAGGCGGAGATAGTGGAAGTGGTCCAGGAGGAATTGGCGGCGGTGGCGGTAATGTATCACAAGGTCAAGGTTACCCTCCAAGTACAGGAAATGCACAATCAAATACTGGAGGCGGAGGTTCAGGCTGTCAGGATAACACAACTGGCGGTAATGGCGGTTCTGGTGTTTGTATAATTAGGTATCCATTTAGTTAAGGTATAAAAATATGGCTCATTTTGCAGAAATAGATTACAATAATAAAGTTTTAAGAGTTGTTGTGATTGCAGACGAAGATACAACAGACCCTACTGGTCAAGAAAATGAATCTATTGGACAAGGATTTTGTCAAGGATTATTTGGAGGTGGCCGTTGGGTACAATGCAGTTATAATGCAAGTTTTAGAAAAAACGGAGCTTTTCCCGGATGTACTTTTGATGAAGAAAGAGATGCTTTTATTCATCCACAACCTTATCCAAGTTGGACATTGAATGAAACAACTTGCCGTTGGGAACCACCTATCGCTAGACCTGAAGATGGCAATTATGGTTGGGACGAAGACGCATATCAAGCAGACACATCAGACCCTAAAACAATTGGTTGGGTTGCTAGGTCAGAATAAAACTTTTTTACCGTTATAAATATATTATGAATTGAATTATGAGGTTAAAATTATACAATGTATTGGTTTTGGAAAAACTTCTTTAATATAGATGAAATTGAAGAAATAGATAATTACATAGAAAAAAATTATGAGTCCGTTGAAAGTGTCAATAATGGTGCTGTAGATTTAAACGGCAATCACAAAAAAAACATATCTACAAAGATAATCTCTTTAGAAAAAATAAATCATTTTAAAAAAGTTCAATCTATAGTAAATGCTGCTTACACAGCTAACAATAGAAACTATGGTTACATTTTATATCCACCAAATCTTACAGACACTTTTTTACATAATACATATTCATCAGAAAATTTAGGAAATTATGACTGGCATATAGATGAATCCAGAAGTTATGTGTATGATATAAAATTTACATTACTAATAAACATATCTACTGAAAAATATGAGGGTGGTGATTTTTTTATTTTTGAAAATAATGAAAAACAAGTTAGTGAGTTTTCAAATCCTGGTGATGTTATTATGTTTAAATCATATTTAAATCATAAGGTTTCTCCTGTTACAAAAGGAGTTAGAAAATCATTAGCATTTTTTATAGAAGGACCAAAATTTAGGTAAAATTATGAATATAACAATTGTAGGTGGAGGAACTGCTGGATGGATAGCGGCTCATTTTATAAACAAGTCACAACCAAATAATCATAAAATTACCGTAATTGAGTCCTCGCAAATAGGAATAATAGGCGCTGGTGAAGGTTCTACAGGTACAATGTATGAATTACTAAGTGGAAATTGGACTAATTTTAAAATAGACATTAAAGATTTTTTAGAAAAAACTGACGGCACTTATAAAATGGGTATTATGCACAAACATTGGACGCCTGAAAAAAATCAATATTTTGCACCCATAGATGTTAGCGAAACAGCTTTTACATTTGAAGATAGAATTTTTAAATATGCTTTATCAAAATATGGTGTAGAAAAAATGCAGTTGGCTTCTGTTATAGGTACAAATTATGAAAATAAATTATATCAAAATACATCAGCTTATCATTTTGACGGACATAAAGTAGGTAAATTTTTTAAAGAAATATGTGAAAAAGACGGTGTAAAAACTATTGATGCCGTTGTAAAAGATGTTGAATTGAATGATAAAGGTGATGTAACATCAATAACATTAGATAACTCTAGTGTAATAAAATCTGATTTTTTCATAGATTGTACAGGATTTGCTAGAGTATTAATGAATAAATTAGGTGTAAAATGGAAGTCTTACAATGAATATTTACCGGTAAATTGTGCTATGCCTTTCATTGTTAAATATAAGGAAGATGAAGAGATATTGCCTTACACTACAGCGACAGCTCTTTCATCTGGATGGATGTGGAATATTCCTTTAAAAACAAGAAAAGGTTGTGGATATGTGTTTGATGAAAACTGTATTAGTAAAGAAGAGGCACAAAAAGAGGTAGAAACATTTTTAGGTCATAAAATTGAACCTATAAAATTTATTAATTTTGATTCTGGTAGAAGTGAAATCTTTTGGAAAAACAATGTTTTAACATTAGGTTTATCTTCAGCATTTGTAGAACCATTAGAAGCTACATCAATACATTCAACAATAATGCAACTTCTATTTTTTGTAAATGAATATCTATTAAAAGATAAAAATAAAACAGTCACAGAATACAATCAAAAATCATATAATGAAAAAATAGTTAAACTGTATGATTTGACTTTAGATTTTATATCTTATCATTATCAAGGTGGTAGAAATGATACTCAATTTTGGAAAAACATTAACGGTAAAATGACACCAAACGCAAAGGTTTATTTTGAAAGGTCTAAAGAAAAAATACCTAGTGTATTAGAAACAAATGGTATATTTGGTTCAGCCACCGCTGGACTATGGAATTGGATATCTGCTGGTTTAAAAATAATAACTCCTGAACAAGCTAAAAAAGAATTAGATAAATTTAATAAGTATTCAACTGCTGAAGAAGAATTTAAAAAACATCAAAGTATGATTAATTAATATGAACATATATAAAGAAGATAATTATTTGGAAACTGATTACTTTAATTTTTTAGTAAATAGTTTTTTAGATGGTAATTTTGCTTGGTTTTATCAAGCAGATAAAGTTACCAAAGGAGATAACCATTTTAATTTTATACACACTTTTTACAAAGACGGAAATGTAAATAGCAATCATATAAATTTATTAGATGAATTATTTAAAAAATTAAAAGTCAAACAATTAATTAGAGTCAAATTAAATTTTACAACAAAAACTAATTCAATTATAAAGTTTGATTTTCATAGAGATGTAGCAGAAAATTGTAAGACATCAATTTTATATTTAAATACAAATAATGGATATACTATTTTGAGAGATGTAAAAGATTATTCAGCTGAAACTGTACCTAGTGTTGCAAATAGATTAATTACTTTTCCTTCATTTACTGAACACGCAGGTACTACACATACAAATCATCACTATAGAATGGTGTTAAATTTAAATTATAAATAGATATAAGGAGATTATATAATGAAACTTTATTATTTAAAAAGTGAATTGCCTAAAACTGAATTTGCACCAAATTATAGATATGTTGTATTTGAAAATAATATAGAGATAGATAATTTAAAAGAACTTATTTTAGACCGTGAAAGAGAAGTTTCTGACGGATTTGACATAACCTATAGTAGATTTAAATATTTTGATAAAAATTTTTGGAAAAAACCAGAAATTAAAAAACTAGAAAACTCTATAAAAGAAAATATTTTAACTTATTTAAAATCTCTACATATTACTATACCAAAAGACTTGTTCATTCAAGCTTGGATTAATGTTATGAGAAACAAACAAATGATTGAAATACATCAACACGATTGTTCACCTCACAGTTTTATTAGTGGAAATATATGTATTGATAGTATAGATACACAAACTCACTATGTAGACCCAATTAGTTTTCACCATACAGATAAAAAAATATTTAGTAGTGATAATATACCAGGTAAAATAACAATATTTCCTAGTGTCTTACCTCACTATACCGACCAATACTTAGAAAATGATGTAAGAATTACAGTTGCATTTGATATATTTGTAAAAGACCATAATACGATTGCTGAAAAAATGGGCAAAGTAGATTACTTTGATGAAAACATAAAAGAGTTTAATTTAGAATGACAAATTGGAAAAAATCACAAAGAGAATTACTAGCAAATAATATTCAAACTTATGATGATTTGCCTGAATATATTATAGATTATTTAAAAACAGCTATAAAATTTGAGGGAGAATATTATACCAATAATAGTTTAGCTGGCCATATAGAAAATGAATATGCTTATCCTCCTAGAGATAAAAAAATAGATGAATTTTTTATCAAGTCTATTTTTAAAAGTCCTATGTTAGTATCTTATCTTCAAACATTTAATTTATTAACAAATGACGCACCAATTGTTTTAGAAACAATGTGGTGTAATTTTATGAGAAAACAAGAATTTAATCCTATTCATACACATTTCGGGTTGTTCTCTTTTATAGTTTTTTTAAAAATTCCTTATGATTTGGCAAAAGAAGACAAAATTTGGCCAAATACTTATGGTGGAAAAAGTTGCACATCTAGGCTTGAATTTATAACATTTAATCCTTTTGGAAATACAATAAATCCTATTACTGTAAATGTTGATAAAAGTTTTGAAAATAAAATGTTAATGTTTCCGTCAAATATGCCACATCAAGTTTATCCTTTCTATACAAGTGATGACGAAAGAATTACTGTGTCTGGTAATTTAAAGTTTGATACTGTTAAGATGAGTAATGAAACTAAAAATGATTAAAAATTTATTTGAAATACCTGTTTTCATAGGTGATATTGATGTTGATAAAATTAAGTTAAAAAAAATTAATTTTGAAAAAACTTGGTTATCAAAAACTAATTCTACATATAAAAATACAAAAGATGAAGATATTTTAAATGTTATTGAAAAAGATTCTGTAATTTATTTACTTAATATTTTAGCAAAACTTTTAGAAGAAAAAATAGAAGAGAGATTTGAAATATCATTACTTAATATATGGGAAAATGTTTATTCTGATAATGATTTCCAAGAGCCTCATATACATGCAAAATCTGATTACTCTTTTATAATATATAAAGAAGTAGAAAAAGATGGTGGCAAGACTGTATTTTTAAATCCTAATCGTAATGTAATGGAATCATTTACTAACATTCATCATCATTTTCAAAATATTTTTAAACCATCTTGCAATAAAGGACAAGTTATAATATTTCCTAGTTTTTTAGAACATATGGTTTTAAAAACATCTAATCAACATACTATATCTGGCAATTTAAAGTTTGATACTATTAAGATGAGTGGTGAGTAGATAATGATTAAAGAATATTTATTTGGATTTCCTGTTGTCAAACAAAAAATTGAAGAAAATTTATATGATAAAGACAAAATTGTTGAAGATATTTTATATAATTATAATTTAAATCCTGATAGGAATGAATGGGACACTTCATCAAAGGATAAAAGAAAAAAGCCAATATCAAGTAACCTACATTTAAGTTATGGTGATACTGATAATAAATTTAAAAAAATTGATTATTCAAAATTAATTCCTGTTTATACTGAAAAAGTAACAAATTTTATAAATCAAATTTATTTTAATACACCTGTAAGATTTTCATACTCAATTGCAAATTATACTTGTATTAAAAATAATCAATATATGCGTGAACACATACATCCAGAATGTGATTTTACAGGCATTCATTATATAAAATTTAATAAAAATGAACACTATTCAACATCATTTACAAATACACACAAATATCCTAAATTTTCTCAGGATTTATTTCCAGTTTTGTTAAAAAAATTAGATGGAACCAAAACTGAAAATTCTTGGATGTCAGAATATTATAATATTAATACGGAAGAAGATGATTTTATTATTACACCATCAGTTGTTGAACATTCTGTACCTTTTCATAATAACTGTGAAAACCATAGAATTACAATTGCTATAAACATAACCATAGAAGACGATTAATATGAAAAACAATAATGAAATTTTTTGCACATCTTGGCCTTTTGAGTTAGATAATAGATATAATTGTGCTTTTTATAATGATGTTTTTAATAAAGAAGAGTGTGAAAAGATAGTAGAAATTGGTAAAAAATATAAATTAGAAAAAGCTCCTGTTTATGGTAATAATCCAAAAGGTTTTAGAAATAGTGAAATTTGTTGGTTGTATCCTAATAAAGAACTTGAATTTGCATATAAAAGAATAACAGATGTTATAATTAATTTAAATAAACAGTTTTTTGGTTTTGATTTACAAGGCATTTCTGAACCTATGCAATTTACTAGTTATAAATCACCAGGTGGCAATTTTGGAAAACATATTGATTCCGGCATGGGTATGTTGCTGAGAAAACTGTCAGCTTCAATTCAGTTATCAAATCCTGATGATTATGAGGGTGGAGAAGTTAATTTATATTTAAATGAGGATCCGGAAACAATGACAAAAGAACAAGGTTCATTAGTATTATTTCCGTCTTTTGTAATGCACGAGGTAAAACCAGTAACAAAAGGCGAAAGAAACTCTTTAGTTGTATGGGTAACAGGACCTAAATTTAAATGATTTTTGATATATTTAAAACAAGTGTGTATAAAAAAGAGCTTAATATTAATAATGATATTTTAAATGATTATGCTAATTCACTTGAAAAAAATACAAAAGGAAATATAAAGTCTAATAGTGGAGGATTTCAATCTAAAGATTTATCGGATGATTGTTTAAATGAATTAAAAAATGAAATTGTAAAACATGCTAATCATTTTGCAAAAGAAATTTATGAAACTACTGTCAAATTTAGCAACATCTGGTGCAATATTAATTATTATAAAGATTATAACTTATTACACAACCATAATGATTTAAAAATATCAGGAGTTTATTATTCTCAAACACCAAAAAATTGTGGTAATATAGTTTTTTATAATCCAGCTTGGCAGATAATTAGATGGCCGGTACCTAATAATTATTCATCAACATCTTGGTGGTTACCATCAGAAAAGGGTTTACTTTATTTATTTCCTAGTTGGTTATTACATAATGTAGAACCTAATCTAAATAAAAAGGAGAAAAGAATATCTTTTTCTTTTAATTTAATATGATAGACATAATTGATAATTTTTTAAACTTTGATGAATACAATAAAATTAAGAAAGAATGTTTTTCTGAAAATATAAATTGGTTTAGATATCCTGTTGCCAATCAAGGTGATAATGATATTTATTTTTCACATAGAATATTTATAGATTACGAAAAATCTTATTTATTTTCTTTAATAACACCTATACTAGAAGCATTGAAAGTAAAATCTCTTATGAGAGTTAAATTAAATTTATATCCCTACACACATCAATTAGTAAAACATGATTATCATATAGACTATCAATTTAAACACAAGGGTGCTATATTATCTCTAAATGAATGTGACGGAGGTACCTACATAGAGGACAGGTTTATTAAATCTATAGATAATAGGATTATATTATTTGACCCAAGCGTTAAACATAGTAGCACATCAACAACAAATAAAGAAGGAAGAATTAATATTAATATTAATTATTTTTAACAATGCTTGACATAAAAGAATTAACTTTAGAACACCACAAGAATGCTGAAAGACAAGAATTTGTAAGAATTCTTATGTCTGGCCATATAGATGAAAAACTATATGCGACATATTTGTATAATCAATTTC
>Ga0222718_10003406_pt1 | contig 13674 bp, 10 predicted proteins | sample C33_27DmetaG_FD_165045 | JGI IMG/M metagenome (GOLD analysis project Ga0222718, IMG submission 165045) | Estuarine water microbial communities from San Francisco Bay, California, United States - C33_27D | ecosystem: Environmental > Aquatic > Marine > Unclassified | place: USA: California... | reverse complement strand
CGTTCGCCAACGTCGGTTTGGCCATCACAGCACTGACCAACACGTATGACGACTTGGTTGGTGCGTCCGTTCAACGCATCCGCACACTTAGCACGTACCTTGACGGGCTACCGGGTGCAGACCCCGACGCTTATTGGGGCCCGGATGAATGGATTGTTGAGCAGAAAAGCAACGAAACCAAACTAGCCGTATCGTTCCAGCTTGCTGTTCCGTTTGACCTTGAAGGTAGGGCATTGCCAGGCCGTAGGTTGCTACGGGAACAATGCCAGTGGATCTACCGCAGCGACATCGGCTGTCACTATGACGGCAACCGTTATTTCAACGCCGACGACCAGTCAGTGGCAAGCATTGATAACGATGTATGCGGCAAACGGCTGAGCAGCTGCCAGCTTCGTTTTGGTCGCATCGAGGTGCTCAAATCCTTCACGTCTGGAACGTTATTTTTGGGTTACACCAACATCAGCCCCACCAACGTGGTGATTGTTGGCGACTACCAAGAGACAACGGATTTTACAGTTAACGCAACAACAGGCGTGTTGACCTCTGTCACGATTCCGGACGACATTGTGTTGACAATCCGCTTTAGCCCTACCACTGCAGGAGACCGCATCCCGTTTGGCGGTTTCGCTGGCCTCGTCGATTCTCAAGGTTGATCATGCTGTCCACATTTTCCAATCCACTTACAGCAGCACAACAGGCGAAGATCCGCCAGTACGCCGAAGCCGCATACCCCGCAGAGGCTTGCGGTTTTGTGTTGGCCGATGGAACGGTGGTCGAATGCGCCAACACCTCCACGGTGCCCGATCAATTTGTAATCAGCGCCGCCGACACAGCAAGGTATTTAGATGATGCGGTGGCTTCCTGGCATAGCCATGACGATTATGCCGCGTTGAGCTTTGCCGATGTCAACGCATCAAAAGCGCTGAACCTCCCTTATGCAGTGTGGAACTGCGCCAGCACCGAGATCTTCTATTACGACCCACGCCAATCCGCTGGTTTGCTGGAACGCCCTTGGATGTACGGCGGTTATGACTGCTATGCGGCAGTGCGCGATTGGTACTCACAGCAAATGGGCGTTGAGATGGGCGACTATGAACGCCAATACGAGGGCGAATGGAAGCAGCGCGGCTTTACGCATTTTGAAACCAACTTTGCCAACGAAGGTTTTATCCAGATTCCCAAAACTGCCCCACTGGAGCGCGGTGATGTGCTGCTTTTCCGCATTCGTAACCAATACACCTGCAATCACGTTGCTGTTGTGGAGGATCCTGCAGCGAACCAGATCTATCAACATCTATTTGACAGGCTGTCTGGGGTAATGTCCTACAGCAGTTATTTCCGCGATAATACGTACATGGTGGTGCGGCGTGGAGGCTGATGGTCACGATTCGATTGCTGGGTGAAGCTGGCCGCCGTTTTGGGCGCAAATTCCAGCTTGCAGTAAAGACACCAGCTGAGGCGATGCGTGCGCTGTGCACCCAGATTCCAGCATTACGTCAATACCTGCTTGAGTCAGGCGAAAAGGGCATCGACTGGCGCGTTGTCACTGATCATTCCGAAGGTTTAGAAGAAGAGCAGCTGTTGTGGCCAATGAGCAAGCGGATGGTGCTCGCGCCATTACCTGCTGGCCGTGGTGGTGTCGGGAAGATTATTGCGGGGGTGGCGCTTGTGGCTGCTGCGATTGTTTTTGCGCCTGGCGGTTTGCTGGCTGGGTCCATATTTGGTTTCACTCTTGGGTCCACAGCAGCAGTGGCTGTCGGATCCATTGGTCTGTCAATGATCTTTAGCGGTGTTGCAGAACTACTGACGCCAACACCCAAAATGCCCAACGTCAAGAATGTTGGTGGAAGCTCAACATCAGGCCGTGATGAGTCGGAGCAGTTGAACTCGTTTACGTTCGACAAGTCCAACGCGAATACGATACAAGGAGATGTCGTTCCCGTTCTTTACGGTGAGCGCATTGTTGGGGCGTTGCCCGTCCTGTCCTTTGGCCTCGAACTGCAGAACTACCTGTGATGGAAGACATCAACAAGAACGAAGAACTGCAGGTTAAAGGCGCCAAAGGCGGTGGCGGTTCAAGCCAAAAGGTAACGCAAAACGTCACGGTTGTTGCGCCTACACGACAGCCGGTCATTGCAGATGACAACCTATTTTCCGTTGCATTTGCCAAAACGGTTTACGCCGTATCAGAAGGCGAAATTGAAGGCTTCCCCAACAGCATTGAAAAGGACGTTTATCTAGATGGCGTACCAATTCAAAACCCCGATGGAACGAGCAACTTTGACGGGTACACGCTTGAATCTCGCCTAGGTGAGGATGAAACTCAGACACCAATCGAAGGCTTTAGTACAACTGAAAACACTGTTGGTGTAAGCACCGAAATTACTCAAGCGGTGGGGCCAATTGTCCGTGCGATTACAGATAAGGATATTGAACGATGCCGCGTAATTATTTCGCATCCTGCACTGCAATCCCAGAACCCCCAAAACGGCGACGTTAGCGGCACTTCAGTCAGGTACAACATTGAAGTCAGCGCCAATGGTGGCCCCTATTCAAGTGTTGTTAGCGGTTACGTTGAAGTCAGCGGCAAGTCAGATAGCGAGTTCCAGCGTGCATACGAGTTTGATCTCCCTGGAACGGGCCCCTGGAATGTACGCGTCTCCCGCCTAACCGCAGACAACACATCTCCCTACATCCAGAACAACATTTTTTGGCAAAGCTACGCCGAAATTATTGACGAGAAGTTTGCCTATCCAAATACCGCCCTTGTCGCCGTCAAGGTAGATGCGCGTCAATTTAATGCAATCCCCGACGTATCAGTCAAGCTACGCGGCAAGCGTGTCCAAGTACCTACTAATTACAACGCCGAAACCCGTACATATACAGGTATCTGGGATGGTACGTTCCAGACGGCATGGACCGATAACCCCGCTTGGATCTTTCGTGACATTGTTCTAAACGAGCGTTTTGGCGTCAAGCGGTACGTCAGTTCGATTGCAATCGATCCTTGGTACCTCTATACCGTCAGCCAGTATTGCGACGAATTAGTACCTAACGGATCAGGTGGATACGAACCACGCTTCACCTGCAATCTGTTTTTGCAGAACCCAGGCGGTGTGTATGAAGTGCTCAATGCACTTGCTTCATGCTTCCGTGGTCTGATTTATTACAGCGAAGGCCAGCTGTATTTAACGCAGGACCGTTCACAGCTCCCTGTTCAGCAATTCAGTGAAGCCAACGTCATCCAAGATGTTGCTGAAAACGGTGAAGTCTCCTCGCCCTGCTTTACGTACACCGGCACAGCGCGTGCTGCACGAAAAAGCGTCGTCTTAGCTAACTGGGACGACCCAAATCAGGTTTACTCCAGCGTCACCGAATACCTGCAGGATGACCAACTGCTGGAGCGTTTTGGATACAACCCCATCGATCTTCGCCTAATCGGGGTTACTTCAAGAGGCCAAGCGCTGAGGGCTGCCAAACACACGCTGTTCAGTAACCGTTACGAAACCGAGCGCGTCAGTTTCCGCATCGGCGCCGAGGGTCTTGCTGCTGGTGTCGGTGAAGTAATTCAAATTGCCGATCCACTTAAGCAAGGTCAACGCCTTGGTGGTCGCATTACAGCTATTAACGGCAACGTCGTAACGCTCGATGCAGTTCTTAACCTTGACCCGAATATTGCTTACACACTGACGTTCGTTATCCCCGATGGCGAGACAACAACTAACCCGGACGGCTCAACTACTACAAGACCCAAGTTACAGGTAACCAACCTAGTAAGTTTTGCTGGGTCTGGATCGCAAATTACAGAACAAAACTTAGTGTCTCAGGACGTCGATCCTCTAATGACGCAATCCTTAGATTTCATCATGGCTAGGGTCGTCTCGGCGGATGACACTAACACTCAAATTGAAGTTAGCTCTGTTATTGATTCTCAGGTTGGGTCTCTGTGGGTACTGGAATGGAGCGCTATGCAGGCCGCGCTGTACAAAATCATCTCTGTCGCTGAAGTCGAACCCCTTGTTTACCAGGTCGAAGCCGTTCAATACAACGACAGCAAATTTGAGTATGTAGACAATAGCTTGCCCGTCGCTGTACCAAAAGATCGCTTTACTATCTCTAAGGCAACCGTACCAACAGAAGTTGTAGCTGAACTTGAATTTTCAAACGGTCAAACATCTATTCGCGCAAACTGGAAGGCACCCCAGAAAAACAACGCCATTGATCTGTTAATTCGCGCCTACAGATATCAATGGCGAAAGAACGGCGATACTGAATGGTCCGAGGTGGTAAGCACCAGTACGACTAACGTGCAAATTCCGCTTGCACTACATGTTTTTGGTAACACCTATCAAGTACGAGTGGCATCGGTAAACCGTTTAGGCAGCCAGTCTGAATGGGTTGTGTATGACGTAGATCCTTTTGAAGCAATCCCAGATTTAAGCGATGCCGCATACGGAGCAACCGTAAGACACGCAAACCAGCCAGACGGCACACAATTATTGATCGTTGACGCTGGAACGTGCCCAATCCCTGAGCGTGTACGGGGTTACAAGTGCTGGGCAAAGCCGCGCAATCTTACGTCAGGTCAAGTCCCAGGCGTAAAAGAACCTAACGCCGAAGGCTGGTACTTCTTGGCTGATATTCCGCTAACGGGTTATTACACGGTTGCATTCCACGCTCCGGACACTTACGACGTTCGCGTCAACTTTACTAGCGCGATTTTTGGTGAAGACCCCGATGACTACATCACGACTTTCGTGGAGCGTGATGAAATCGTCCCGCCAACACCGTCTAACTTCAGTGTTGTAGAAAACCAGAACAGCAGCGGTAAGCGTTTCAGCTGGCAACTCCCCTTGAGTGAATATGGCGCATGGGATCAAAGCCTTGTCGCCGACATTATCGGCTATGAGGTGCGTTTTAAGCGTGGAACGCTTGTCAATAGCAGCCCATCCGAAACGTGGGAAGCCGGAATCGAACTTCAATCCGGCGGCTTACCGGCTCAGCAGCAGTGGTTTGAGACGAGCCTGTTCGACGTAGATTCTTGGGTCGTAATGGTCAAAGCCGTCGATGCAACGCAGTGGCGTTCTGATGCGCCTGCCTACGTACTTGTAAATATCGGGGCACCGCCAATCAGCAATGCTGTGCAGACGGTAAACGCCAAAACACAAGGCGCAGGCAACTGGCCCGGAGATTATGACAACTGTTCAGTATCGGGCGGAAACCTAGTTCAAACCGATCCAACTAAGGACAGTATTTTTACTTGGAACTTTGACAACAACAATCTTGAAAGCGCTTTGTTGCTAAGCACAACTGCAACCGCAACTTACCAGCACAAGTTGGTTGCCCTAACAGGCGAGGCTATTGAGATAACCAAAGAGGATGACTTCAACCTACTGCAGGAAAATGACGACAAGATCTTCTCAGAGCAGCGTTATTATGACCCTACAGAACTGGCTGAGGGCGGGATCGTCCACCCCTACGCCCCGTATGAAAAGCTTCTCGGTGACGTGTACCGGGTAGAGACATTGTTCAAAAGCCCGGACGGTGGAACGACCGCTGGCAACATTTCAGCGCTTACGGCGCAACTTGACTATCCAGACGTGATTGAAAAGCAGAACGATGTGACCATATCCAGTGCAGGGACTGCTGTGGCGCTTACAAAAACTTTCCGCAGCGTAGAAAGTGTCCAGATCACCGCGCTTCAAACGGGTGGATCGTCAGCGGTCACGGCAGTGGTTACAGCCAAATCGACCAGTTCGGTTACGATTAAGTGTCTGAACGCTTCCGGTACAGCTGTTTCCGGTCTTGTTGACATCACCGTTATTGGATACTAATGGCTGACGCACGCATTTCCCAACTGCCAGCCGCCACAACGCTGGCCAGCGCGGACATCGTTCCGTTTACAAGTATTAGCGCGAGCGAGACCCGAAAAATTACGGCAAACAACTTAGGTCTGGTGCTCACGCAACTTGGCCTGACCGTTGGAACGAGCGCTCCCGTAACTCCCTATAACGGACAGCTATGGGTAGATACAAGTACAAACCCACCTATTCTCAAAATCTGGAACGGTGCGACATTTTCTGTTGTTAGTTTCCAACCCGGATCGTCCGTAATCACAAGTCCCAGTGCTACGGCACCTTCAAATCCGGTACTGGGTCAGCTTTGGCAAGACACAAGCCAAACGCCCGATGAGTTGAAGATGTATGACGGCAGCAATTGGGTGCGTGTCGATCCAGACGGAATCACACAGGCTGCAGCCGATCTGCGTTACCTGCAAATCACAGCAGCGGCATCAACGTACCTTGCACTTTCCGGTGGCACGCTGACCGGAGACTTGACGCTAACTGGTGCGCCGACCACCAACAACATGGCGGCCACCAAGAAGTACGTTGATGATGAAATTGCTGCAATTCCATCTAGCGATAGTGTCCCCACTGGAACGGTTATTTGGACAGCACGCAGCAGTGCTCCAACGGGTTACCTGAAGGCAAACGGCGCAGCGGTCAGTCGTACCACGTATGCAACGCTATTTTCCGCTATTGGAACGCAGTTTGGTGCTGGTGACGGCTCAACCACGTTTAACTTGCCCGATCTTCGTGGTGAGTTCGTTCGTGGTTTTGATGATGGGCGCGGCATCGACGCAGGGCGCACATTAGGTAGCACACAGGCAGATCAAAACAAGCAGCACAACCATACCGGATCAACCGATAGCGAAACACTACAAGGAGAACTGCGGAATATCGCAGAAACTTGGAACGATCATGGTACAGCGACTGGTGTATTCAGCAAGGTCACAGGTTTCAGGGCTGGCGATACCCCCGACAGTGTTGACTCAAGCGATGCGGGTGGAATTGACTTTGATGCCACGCACAGCCACACCATTTCCAACGACGGTGGAACGGAATCACGTCCCAGGAACGTGGCACTTTTGGGATGCATCAAGACTTGAGCATCACAGTAAAATTGAAGTATTGAAGGGATTCCCATGGCCAACGTCAAGATTACGGATCTGGTCGCTTACACCGATCCAGTCAGCACTGATGTGCTGGCAGTCGTTGACATTGGCGCTGACATCACAAAGAAGGTCAGTATTGCGGACCTGCTGGAGAATGCGGGCAGTGGTACGGCAGCTGCACCGGGCATTGCATTTGACGGGGATAGCAATACAGGTATTTATCGCCCTGGAGCGAACCAACTAGCCATCTCGACTAATGGCACTGGGCGGTTGTTTGTTGATGCGAATGGAAATGTTGGTCTTGGCACCGCAACTCAAACAGCCAAGCTTGAACTTTCCGCCAATAATAATGGAGTCACGCAAAATAACACTTTACGGTTTATTGATACCGACGGCTCGTTTTCTGCTGGACAATCGCCAGGGCGGATTGAGTTTGTAACTTCAGATGCCGACAATCCTGGAGTCACTGCTTATATCGACACATATGGCTACACTAATGCAGCTTCAGATATTGTCTTTGGTACTGGAATCGGTGGTTCAGCAACAGAACGGCTGCGTATCACCTACAACGGGAAATTAGGCTTGGGGACTAGTGCGCCTGGCTATCCTCTAACCGTTTTAGCTAATGGAGGTGCAAACACAAATAACATTATTGCTCACCTTTACAACTACAACGCTTACTCGGCTCGCGGTCTCTTTATTTACAACGGTCGGCATGTCGCTTCTGGTAGGGATAACGCCCAAGTCACGTTTGACGTGCAAAGTGGTGCGAGCAATGGAACAATGCTGTTCCAAACTGATGGAAATACTGCTTTAACTATTGATGGATCACAGCGCGTAGGGATTGGCGCGGCGAGTCCTAGCGCTATTTTGCATACAGTTGCTTCAGCAAGTTTTGATCCTACGAATGTTTCTGATTTTACTGGCGTAGGTTTGTTTCTTCAAAGCCCCAGCGGAATTTCTGGAAATGGAAATTTTGGTTCAGCACTTGCATGGAGTAGGCCTGAAGATAACTCACGATTCAAGACCGCAATAGCTCCTGTTCAAGAAGGTAGTGATGTGGATCGGCAAGGCTTAGCATTTTTTACTGCTGACGATGCTTCTGCACTTGTTGCACCGGAAGAGAGATTAAGAATTAGCAATACAGGCAACGTAGGGGTCGGCACTACGACACCAGACTTGCCGTTAACAATCAAAAGCCTTAATGCGGGAGGTACAGGTGCCTCTATTCGACTTGTAAATCCGTCCACAACTACGGGCTCGACTACTTCCCTTATTTTTACCAATACGACATCTGAAACAGCAAACTCTGCTCGTATTGACGCCGTAAGAGATGCGACTGGCCAAAACATTGTATTTTCGCAGAATGACAACGAACGCGTCCGTATCGACAGCTCGGGTCGCTTAGGTCTGGGGACTAGTAGCCCGCAAGTATTACTACACGGAGCTACTTCTGTAAGCGCGACGACTGAATACGCGGGTGTTGGGTTCCTAGAAAACTCCTTAAATAACTATGACAGTGGTGCAACAACTGCTTATCCCGTTCTGAAGTTAGCCAGGGCTGGAAAGTCTGGAGTCACCTTTAGGTCAAGTGCTCAGTTTGGAATCGCACGGTATCAAGATGCTGGCACCGCTGCAAGAACTCGCCTTGACATTGCACTTGGACATGGCGATCAGGCATATCCAGATACAACTGTTATGTCTCTGCTTAGCTCAGGCAATGTAGGGATTGGCACTACGAGTCCTGTTGTACCTTTTCATGTTCTTACCAGTACAACCAATACTCCTGGGCTTTTTGAGCATAGTGGCAGTGTTGATAGTTATCTTTACATAAAAAACAGTGCAGGTGGAGCTTATATTGCATCAAGAACAAACGATCTTTCATTCCATACCTCAGCAGGTGCTACAGAACGCGCCCGCATCGACAGCTCTGGCCGCCTGGGTCTGGGGACTAGTAACCCTCAAAATCTATTCAGTTTGGGTCTGCCTACAGCCACAACCTCGCGTATTCTTGGACAGTACGGAAACAACGAATCACCAACGCTTGAAGTTGGCGTAGGTCAGTCATCCACCTTCCGTGGTGGTATGCGTATTGCTGTTAGTGATACGGGAGCGGGTTCCGTTGGCGATTCTGTTGTTAGCTTCCATACAACTAAAGATGGTGGTGGAACTGTTCAAAGGCTAACTATTGATCAGGACGGGAAAGTAGGGGTCGGCACTACGAGTCCTGAGACTAAACTAGCCGTTCAATCTGGAAGTTTAACCGATGGAAGTATTTTAGTTGGTGCTGATTATAATGGCTCTGGGATGAGCCAGAATGCTGATAAATCAGGGTCTATTTCATTCCCTATGTATGCTAGTGATACATACCCTAAAGGTTTTAGGGGAGTGATGGCCTATGCAAGTTCAGCAGTTAATTTTCTGCAAATTGGTGGTGGTACTAATTCAGCAAGATCTGCAACAAGTGTACTTTTTTATACCGCACCAAGCGTTAGTGCTAATGGTACAGAACGCGTCCGCATCGACAGCTCGGGTCGCTTGGGTCTGGGGACCAGTAGCCCTAGCGGTTTACTGCACGTTCAAGGCGTAAGTGGTACTTACCCAACTTCAATAATCAATCACTCCGCTATTGATGTCGAAGGCGAATTCCTAAGGGTTGGACGTACCGATAGTGTTGCTAGATACCATTCCATTTACGGTAAGCACTCTGCAACAAGCTCCAGCAATTACCTGCAATTTCGCGTTCACGACGGAAGCGCAAGCAGCCCGTTCACGAGTCAGACAACGGCAATGACCCTCACTGGTCAAGGCCGCGTCGGCGTGGGCACGGCGAGTCCTGTAGCCAAAGTCCAAATAAGCGTAGACAACAGCCCTACGACAAATCAAGCCGACACTCTTGCCGTGCGGGGTACCTCAGGAAGTTGGGCGGCTCACATAGGAGCGACATCAGAAGGTGGCGCCTTAATCGCAAGGGGAAATGTATCTACAAAAGGTCAAATAGTATTTGGCAATACAGATGGTAGCTACGCGAATTATAGCGAGACAGCCCGCATCGACACCTCGGGCAGGCTGTTGGTGGGGACTTCTAGTAATACCGATGATTATAAATTTCAGATTGATTCTGCTTCTTACAAAGTAGCTCAGTTTACACGATATGGATCAGATGGGGCAGAGTTAGCTCTTGGTTCTTCTCGTGGAACTCAAGGCAGCAAAACAGCGTTAAACAATAACGACTATGGTGGACTTCTTACCTTCAAAGGTTACGGCGGTGGCAATTTTCAAACACTTGCCTGGATAGGTGGTGTTTGCGATGGTCAATCTCCTGCCTCAGGCGATAGTCCAGGACGCCTAGTGTTCTCCACTACGAGCAATTCGGCAAGTTCGCCAACCGAACGCCTGCGTATTACATCCGACGCTTACGTCCGCCTCGCCTCTGGCACTGGTGGCATCCAGTTCAACGGTGACACCGCAGCGGCTAATGCGCTGGATGATTATGAGGAGGGGACGTGGACTCCGACCCTTAGAGAAAATGGAAATAGTGCAATATGGAATACATTAACGACTCAAGAAGGAGCCTATATTAAAATAGGCAAACAAGTAACTGTTTTCTTTCGTATTGTTTACAGCGGTCTTCCTTCAAATGTAAATTTAAGTTATTACAGTTATCTAGCAGGATTACCATTTAGCGGGGCAAGTAATGCCACAAATTCCCAAGCTATAAATATTGCTTTTTTAAAAAGTGGTGCAGATGATACTCAATATCATCTTACTTGGTCAAATCAAGGTACAACATTAAATGTTTTTAAAAGTCAAGATACAAATTCTCCAGGACCAATGACAGGTAGTGAATATCCTTCTGTCCAAACAACAATTAGAGGACACTTCGTTTACAAAACCGTGTAACTTCGACATTAATCAATAATTAGCCCGCAACGGCTCAAAACTACGAACCCTGTAAACCCGTTACGTCTGGAGGACGTTCCTAATCATGGCTCTTTCAAAAGAAACCGTTGTTGACAAAATCGAAGTACTGGAAAGCAACGCCATACAAGTGCGTTCTGCTGTCCGAGTACTGGAAGATGGCGAAGTGCTGTCTTCTTCTTATCACCGCCATGTGCTGCAGCCTGGTGATGATCTGACTAATGAAGACCCGAAGGTGGTGGCGATTGCTAATGCTGCTTGGGCTGAGTGATAACGAGCTAGGCGCACAAGACCTACTCACTGCTCTCCCTGGCGCGTAAACCGCCCCGTGTCACAACGGGGTTTTTCTAATACACTGCTAACAAGGCATTTTTTCTCATGGCTGACTCCAACCAAACACCTGGCATCGACTTTCCTTTCACCGTATGGAAGGTCGCCAACATGGAGCGTGAACTAAGCGACGGCGTGGTGTTCACTGTGCATTACACCGTCACCCGCTTCAAAGATGGCGAACAGGCTGGAGCGTATGGCAGCCTTGGTTTCGAAGCACCTGAGCCTGACAACCTGATCCCTTACGCCGACCTCACCGAAGAGATTGTGGTGGGCTGGGTGACTTCACAACTTGGCGAAGAAAAAGTGGCCGAAATTGATGCGGCACTTGATGCGCAGATTGACGAAAAGCTGGCGCCAACCAAAGCTAGTGGGATGCCATGGCAGTAAAGTCTCGCACGGGCCTGGCACGTACTGACCACAAGCAAGGCAAACCAAAGCGCACGCGCCAAGGTCATGGGCAGCACAGCCGACCACGGGGAAGCCGCAAACTTCCTCGTGGCCAAGGCCGATAAAATGTTTCTAGCTGTAAAGGCTAGATGGAAAGAATCAATATTGAACTGATAAGCGGCATCCTTGCGCTTGCTGTTCAGGCGGGCATTGCTGTCTGGTGGGCATCCGGCATCCACTCCAAGATTTATCACTTGGAGCATGAAATCACCAAGATGCATATGAACGTCGATCAGAATACTGAGTTTCGTATCAAATGGCCTCGTGGCGAGATGGGCGCATTGCCTGATGACGTGAAGCAAGACAGCGCAATTCATGTATTGCAAGCTGAGGTGGAACGTTTAAGGCAATCGCAACCTTGCCGATAGAATCGAAATGAAGGAGGCCCACCATGATTGAGTTAGTTGCTGCAGTTGTGGGTGCCTCCATTGGTGTAGTTGGTTTATCGGCAACAGGTTTTAGCAAACGAAACAACGAATCACGCGAAGCCGTGATCAGACTGACAATGGCAGTAGAGAGTATTGCTGGCAAGCTTGAAGAGCTGCACCAGGATATGAAGGAAGATCGACGTGAGATGTATTCAAAGCTGAACAACCATGACGTAAGACTTACTGCACTTGAAGGCAAAGTCAGCCAATAGCATTAGGATTAAATCAAAGCACTTTAATCATGCACCTTGAACAAATTCTGGCTCACCCTGCTTTTTGGGTTGTCGTGGCAGCGGCATCTGAGCTTATCGGCATGAGTAAGCTAAAGGACAATTCAGTGATTCAGCTTGTGTTCACTGCGTTGCGAGCATTGAAGGCAAAAAAGAGCTGATTCCTTCGGATGGTCGTTGGATCGTAAGATTCAGCACCCGATCTCCCTGGTCTGCCGTGGAACGTGCCATCGCAAAGCGCAAATTCCACGCAACCTTGAAGCACCGTCTGGACACCGCCGTCCAAATCTGGCACGCGACCCAGCCCGACGAAACCCCGCTACCTGTCTACAAAAAGGACGGGTGGAAGATGAGCATCCATTCCCCCTGGAGCGATGACGCAACAACCGATCCGCCTGAGTGATCTGTTCCGCTACTACCAAGCGTTACCGCACCAGAATGCTGCCCTAATCGAACTAGAGCAGCTCATCGTAAAGTCCAACCCAACCGCCTTCAACCGCGACCAGCCCTGGTACGCAACGTGGAAGTCTGCGGTCGATCCAAAGGGCGAGAACAGCTGGAACGGTATCAAGGCTGTGGCTCAAAAAGCCGGAGCCCGATACCCGGAATGCGTTGCAGCGCAGTGGGCGCTCGAATCTAGTTGGGGCCGCCACACCTCCGGCAAGAACAACTTCTTCGGCCTAAAGGGCGATGGAACGCAAACCTCAACTTCCGAATATATCGACGGCACCTGGATCCAAATTACAGATAGCTTTATCGACTTCCCAAGCATCACCGCTTGCGTCCAATACCTGATCAAGCACTGGTACAAAAACTATAAAACCTACTGGGGCGTGAACAACGCACCCAACCGCGAAGAATGCGCCCGCGCCCTGGTACGCGAGGGTTATGCAACCGATCCAGAGTACAGCGAAAAACTTATCCGCCTAATGAACGAGAACGAGACTACTGGAGCGAGCGAAAAGACCCTGGACGTTCCATACGAGTATCAGCTGGACAACGCATCCGGCACGGGCTATCGAGAATGCTTCTCAAGTAGCTGCGCGATGATCGCCAAGTTTTACGGCCAAGTCAGCAGCGACGATGCTTACAACACCATCCGCAGCGAATTTGGCGACACAACATCCGTTGGAGCGCAGCTCGATGCCCTTACAGAGTGCGGCTTAAGGCCCCGATTTATCACCAATGGAACGGCTGAGATCCTCCAAAGGGAGATTGACGCAGGCCGCCCCGTTGCAGTGGGTTGGTTACACAACGGACCAATCGGTGACCCAAAAGGCGGGGGCCACTGGAGCTGCTGTGTGGGTTACACACCGGAAGCATTTATTTTCCACGATCCAAACGGTAAAGCCGACATGTT
>Ga0222718_10003404_pt1 | contig 13675 bp, 12 predicted proteins | sample C33_27DmetaG_FD_165045 | JGI IMG/M metagenome (GOLD analysis project Ga0222718, IMG submission 165045) | Estuarine water microbial communities from San Francisco Bay, California, United States - C33_27D | ecosystem: Environmental > Aquatic > Marine > Unclassified | place: USA: California... | reverse complement strand
TCAGTAATTATAAATTAATTTATAATTACTGAACAAATACCTGATATGAAAATTATAGATTTTCTAACAGCTATATTTAAGATGTTTAATTTAACAGCTTATTATGTTAGTGATGCACAAGATGCAGACTTTGGCAAAATTAAAGTACAAAAGTTAGATGAATTTTATGCAGCAGGAACAAGCTATGATATAAGTGAATATGTAGATACAAACACAAGTCAAGTTAATGTAGCTTTACCATATAGAGAAATAGATTTTTCTTATGAAGGAACAGGAACATTACTTGCTTTACAATATCAACAACTACAAAATAAGATATGGGGTTCAGAAGGGTTTACTGGAAATAATACAGTTGGCAATAACTTTGATGCACCAAATCCTATTTATAAAGTAACAATACCTTTTGAACATTTACAATATGAAAGATTAGTAGATGCAAACACTACATTATCTGCACCTAATAATGAAACAACTATACAATACGGATATTTTGTAGATGACAATTACGAACCTTACTTTGGTAAGCCATTAATATTTTACCCTATAAGACAAACAGGTGCAGGAACAACACCTATATCATTCCAAGATGACTTGTCAGGAACACATAGTCAATTAACTTCTTATTATATACCAAGTAATAGTTTAAGTACAAGTTCTTCTACGAGTACAAAAAACCTTAATTTTTATTTAGAAATAAACGAATATAGTTTAGATACAGATTTTACAGGAACATTATTCCAAGAAAATTATTTAACATACATACAAGACATATTTAATAGTAAAAGAAGATTAACAAAACTAAAAGCTTATTTGCCATTAAAGATTATTTACAAGCTAAATATGAATGATAGGGTAGTTATTAATAATCAAAGTTATACAATAAATAACTTGACTACTAATTTAATAACAGGAGAAAGTTCAATAGAGTTACTTAATAATAGTTATATAAATAATGTATCTGGAAACTTTAGGGTATTAACAGATGTATATCAAACATATCCTAATTATTCTGATTATTATTATGATAGTCTAATAGGAGATGCACAAAATTTAGCAAATGGAGATGTTATATATACAGACCAAGCATTAACAACAACATTAACAGCAGGAACATATTATCAGGATGGTTCAAGCGAAACAACAACAAGATGTACAGATAGTTCATATCTTATGAGTATGACAGTAAATTCATCAGGAGTTATAACAAACATATTATGTGGTCAACCTTAAAATTATGATAAAAAATATATTAGAATTATTAAAAATAGTAGACGGAGAAACAGAAACAATTAGAATTGCACAAGGCAAATATAAATTAGCTGAAACCTTTAAAGAAGGATTTAAACAAATTAAAAAAGAAATAAAATGGCAGAAGTAATACAAGTCCAATTAGATATAGAAACTAAAAAAGCAGAAAAAGGTGTTGATAACCTAACTGATGAAATAGTTAATCTTAATAAAGAAGTCAAAAAAGGAAATGAAGAAACTGCAAAAGGTTTAAAAGGTGTAGAAAAAGCATCTGATAAAACTGCAGGAGGTGTTAAGAAAATTGGTGGTGCTTTAAAAGCATTAGGTATTGGTCTTATAGTAGCAGGTTTTGCAAAGTTTACAGAAGTTCTAAATGAAAATCAAAAGGTAGCTGACTTTTTCTCTATTACATTTGAAACATTGTCAATAGCGTTTAATGATTTTTTTAATTTTATATTTGACAATACTGCTGGTATTACAAATTTCTTTAAAGCAGCGTTTGATGATCCTGTTCAAAATATGATTGACTTTGGTAATGCAATAAAAGAAAATGTTATTGAAAGGGTGCTATCATCAATAGAAGCATTAGGTTATTTAGCAGAAGCAGTAGTTAAGGTATTCAAAGGAGATTTTGCAGGTGCATTAGATTCAGCTAAAAATGCAGGTAAAGAATTAGTAGATGTTGTTACAGGTGTTGACGATTCATTTGACAAAACAGTAGAAGTAGTAGATAAAGTTGTTACTGCTACTACAAATTATGTAAAAGAAACTGTTGAAGCTGCAACTGCAAATGTTAATCTTGCTAAAACAGCAGAATTGGCAGCAGTAAAAAATCAAGGATTAATTGAGAAGTATGACTTACAAGCAGAAACATTAAGACAAGTAAGAGATGAAGAAAGAAATACTATAGCTGAAAGAAAGAAAGCCAATGATGAATTGAACGCTGTATTAGATGAACAAGAAAAAGCAATGTTAGGTAATGCCAATGCTATACTTGCTGCTGCTCAAACACAATTTGAAAAAAACGAAAATGATGAAAACCAAATAGCTTTAATTGAAGCACAAAATGAATTGTTAGCAGTACAGGCTACTGTTGCAGGATTTAGATCAGAACAAAAAGCAAATGATTTAGCATTAGACAGAGAACAGAAAGAATTAAATCAATCTATAAGTGATGCAGAAGCAGAAAGAAATAAAGCACAATCTGAATTTACAGCAGAACAAATAGAGAATGATTATTTAAGATTACAGGCTCAATTAGATATTGCACAAAAAGAAGGCGAAATAGAAGCTAAAAGATTAACAGAAAAAAGAGATCAATACAAACAAGGAACACAAGCCTATGTAGATGCCAACAATGAATTACTTGCCTTTCAACAAGAAAATAATAATGAACAAATTTCTTTAGAAAAACAATTAAACAAAGCTAAAGCAGAACTAACAATGAAGGCATTAACAGACATTGCAAGTATTGTAGGTAAAAACTCAAAGTTTGGTAAAGCTATAGCAATAGTACAAGCTATTAGAGATACTTATGCAGGTGCTACAAAGGCATATGCTCAAGGAGGTATATTTGGTTTTATAAGTGCAGCAGCAATAACGGCAGCAGGTTTAGCAAATGTAAAAACAATAGCATCAACGCCTGACCCAACGCCACCTGCAGGACTTTCAGGAGGTGGTTCAACAGGAGGTTCATCTGTTCCCCCAACACCATCTGCACCACCAGCTTTTAATGTAGTGGGTCAAGGAGCAACAAGTCAATTAGCAGATGCAATAGGAAGTCAAGCACAAGAACCAGTAAGAGCATACGTTGTAAGTAATGATGTAACGACTGCACAAGGGCTTGAAAGAAATATTGTAGAAGGTGCAACAATATAAATGCAAAATTATTAATTAAAAACGTTATATAATATATGAAAATAGTCGAATTAATTTTAGACGAAGATCAAGATGCTTCTGGAATCGAAGCAATATCCATAGTTGAAAATCCTGCCATAGAAGAAGATTTTGTTGCTTTAAAAAGCGATGAAGTTAAACTTGCAGAAGTTAATAAAGATAAAAAAATATTAATGGGTGCTTTATTAATCCCAAATAAGCCTATATATCGAAATAATGGAGAAGATGAATATTATATATACTTCTCTAAAGATACAGTCTTAAAAGCATCCCAAATGTATTTGACAAAGGGTAACCAAAACAATTCAACATTAGAACACCAACATTCATTAAGTGGTTTAAGTTTAGTAGAATCTTGGATTGTAGAAGATGACGTACACGACAAATCAAGAAAGTATGGTATGAATGTACCTGTAGGAACTTGGATGGGAGCTGTCAAAGTAAACAATGATGAAGTCTGGAATGACTATGTAAAAACTGGTAAAGTAAAAGGGTTTTCTATAGAAGGCTACTTTGCAGATAAAATGGAACGACCTAAAGAATCAATAAAAGAAGATATGTCAGAAAAACAAGCAGACTTACTATTAAGTCAAATAGAAAAAATAGTTAAAGGCGAAAAAGTAGAACTTACGGTACTTGATGATTTAGTTAAGGCATATAATGAAATGAAATCTATTGGAAGTAAATTAGCTAAAGATAGAAATAAGGCAATAGATGCTGTAAGAGATTATAAATCAAAAGCAGTAAGAACAAAAAGTTATGCAAATGAGGTTTTAAATATTTATACAAAAGTAGAAAAAGCTGCAAAAGAATTAGGTGTAGATATTCCAAAACAAACTGTTAAAAGAAAAAATGAAGCAGAAGAATTATCTAAAAGAACAACAAAATTACAAGGGATGATAAGTAAAACATTAAATTCTTTATAAAAAAATATTAAAATATAACTATGAGTAAGCATATAAACAAAATATTCAGTATGATTCAAACTGAATTAAAATCAGAAAAAGTTGAATTAGAAAAAGTAGAATTAGCACGTAAAGCTCCAAGTATTTTAAAAGACTTAAAAAAATTAGATGACAACTTACGTAAAGCTGAATCTAAAATTGATAGTGAATTTATGTCATATAGAAAGGCTTGGCAAAATTTTCAAGGAGTAATTAAAGATGTAGCAAGTGATAGAAATAAATTAGAAAATGATGTTAAAGATATTACTCAAGCTGCTATGGATTTAGGTGTAGATTTTAAAGCTATTGATGGTTTAAAAGAAGCGCAAGATATGTCAAGAAAATTAGATGGTCTTGTTAAAGATTTACCAAGATTATACAACGAGCCTAAATAATTAGAATAATTAATGAGTAGATTTAAAAAAGACTTTTTTCCAAGTTATTCAAGTCCTAAAGGATCAAGACGTGCTTGTTTCTGTAAAGACAAAAATACTTATTCAAGAAAATGTTGTGATGGCTCTTTATGGGCGCAAGGCATAGGAGTTATATCAAGAACAATTTGAAAATGCAAAAAAATAAATTAATAACGTTATATATATAATTATGAAATCAACTGAAATGTTAAATCAAATCAAGACGCTTCTAAACATAGAGGTAAAACTTGAAGAACAAAAATTAGAAAACGGTACTCGCGTAGAAGCAGAATCGTTTGAAAAAGGTAAAGAGATATTCATTCTTACAGATGACGAAAAAGTTGCTATGCCAGTAGGAGAATACCTACTTGAAGATGGTAGACTTGTAGTTGTTGCAGAAGAAGGAATTATCGATGACGTTAGAGAAGTATCTGACGAAGTTCCACAAAAAGAAGAAGAATCTAAAGATGAAACTGAAGATTTAGAAAAAGAAGAAGAACTTGTTGATGATGGAGAAGAAGCTGCAGTAGATGACTGGGCAGGAATGGAAAAAAGAATTAAAAATCTTGAAGATGCCATTGCTGATCTTAAATCTAAAGTAGGAGAAAAAAATATGGAAGAAGAAGTTGAAATGGAAGAAGAAGTTTCAAGACAACCTAAATCCAGAACTATTAAAGAAGAATTTGAAGTTAACGAGCAATTAAAGGAAGAATTATCACAACCTGCTGCTGCTCCTATCAAGCATAATCCAGAAGCTGGAAATGCAAAAATGGAACATTTTAAAATTAGTCCAAAAAGAAAACCGTCTACAATAGATTTAATTTTTCAACAAATAAATAAATAAATAAATAAAAATAAATAATTATGCCACAACCAACTATTACTACTACTTATGCTGGAGAATTTGCAGGTAAGTATATCGCTGCTGCTCTTTTGAGTGGTAACACATTAAGTCAGGGTGCTATCGAAATTAAACCAAACATTAAGTATAAAGAAGTAATCAAAAAGGTTGCTACTTCTGGTTTAATTGTTGATGAATCTTGTGATTTCACTTCTGCTGGGTCTGTAACACTTACAGAAAGAATTATCCAGCCAGAGCAATTTCAAGTTAATCTTGAATTATGTAAAACACCTTTTGAATCAGACTGGGGTGCTGTATCTATGGGCTATTCTGCTTTTGATAATTTGCCACCTGATTTTGCAAGTTTCTTAATTGCACACGTTGCTAAAGAAGTTGCACAAAAAACAGAGCAAAACGTTTGGAATGGTGCTACAGGTAACGTAGGAGAATTTGATGGATTTGTTCCATTAATGACTGCAGATGGAACTGTAAATGATGTTGTAGGAACAACAGTAAATGCAGGTAACGTTATTGCAGAACTTGGTAAGATTGTAGATGCAATTCCTTCAACTCTTTATGGTAAAGATGATCTTTACATTTATGTATCTCAAAACATTGCTAAAGCATATGTTAGAGCATTAGGAGGATATTCTGCTATTACTGACGCTAACGGAGGTGGTGTTGCAAATGGTATCGACAACAAAGGAACATTATGGTTTGGAAATGGTGAAAACCTTTCTATCGATGGTGTGAAAATCTTTGTTGCTAATGGATTACCAAACGATACTGCAGTTGCTGCTGAAAAATCTAACCTTTACTTTGGAACTGGACTTTTATCAGACCATAACCTTGTCAAATTAATTGATATGGCTGACATTGACGGATCTAAAAACGTTAGAGTAATTATGAGGTTTACTGCAGGAGTTCAGTACGGAATCGGAAGTGATATTGTACTTTATTCTTAATAAATTAAATTAACCAAAAATAAGGGTAGGTGGGTATGAACCTACTTACCCTTTTTTTAATAAAAAAATATAAACTATGGCTTGTACATTAAACACAGGGAGAAAGTTACCTTGTAAAAGTGCCTTCGGTGGCATAAAAACAGTTTGGTTTGGTGATTTTGGAGGCATTACAGGAGTTACAGTAGATTCATCTACAAAACAAGTAACAACTATTTCAGGAACACAACCAGATTGGTACCAATTCGATGTAAAAGGTAATTCTTCACTTGAAACGACTGTAACAAGTTCAAGAGAAAATGGAACTACTTTTTATACTCAAACTTTAAACTTAACATTAACATACCTTGATGCTGCTACTCAAGCTGAATTACAAGAAATTGCAGTTGCAAGACCATATGTTGTTGTTGAAGATTATTATGGAAATCAGTTCTTATGTGGACTTGAAAATGGAATGGAATTTGTTTCAGGAACTGTAGTTACTGGAGCTGCTGCTGGAGATTTATCAGGATTTACTTTAGTAATGGAAGGACAAGAAGAATTAGCTCCTTACTTTTTAGATTCAGGATTAATTGTTGGTGATGCTACTCAAATCACACCAAACTAATATTTATTGATATTAAAAATTAAGCATCCTTCGGGGTGCTTTTTTTTTGCATTAACATTTTAACAAAATAAGTTATTTCTTACGTTATATATACAAATGATTGTATTAAAGACTACTACTGCTGCTCAAAACTTTGAAGTAATCCCAAGAGTATATGGAGATGAATTTACTTTATCAATTAGAGATGACAGTACAAACGTTACAACTGTTTATGAAATTAACAACGCTGTAACATCTGGAAATTATTTAACATTTTCACAAGCGTTTAGTCCTGTACTTGTGGAAGGTCATTTTTACGATTTAGAATTATATACAGACCCAAACTTTTGGAATACAAACTATTTTCTTTGGGAGGTTTATAATGAATTTTGGAATATAGACACTACAAATATTGTAGATATATTTAAAGACAGAATTTTCTGTACAGATCAAGAAATAGATCAAAGTGATAACTTATATTATGACATAAATAAAGATCAATACATTACAGATAATTCTTATAATAATGATTACATTGTAATATGAAAAAAAGAAAAAGAAATAGTTTAGGTCAATTTGTAAAAGATTCTAAATCAGAAATTAGTTTTGTTAATTTAAGCACCTATACAAGTCCTGAAGTAACAGAAGTTCCAAATCAAGAATGGATAGGTTATGGAGAAGATAATAATTATTTTCAATTCTTAATTGACAGATACAATGGAAGTCCTACAAACAATGCTTGTATAAATGGTATAAGCCAACAAATTTATGGTAAAGGATTAGGAGCTACTGATTCAAATAAAAAACCAGAACAGTATGCTCAAATGATTACATTATTTAAAAAAGATATTGTAAGAAAACTTTGTTATGACCTTAAACTTATGGGTCAATGTGCTATACAAGTCATTTATTCTAAAGACAGAACTAAAATTGCACAAATAGAACATATGCCTATCGAAACATTACGAGCAGAAAAATGTAATGAAGAAGGAGAAGTAGCTGCGTATTATTATTTTAAAGATTGGGCTAAATTAAAGCCTTCTGACAAGCCATTAAGAATACCAGCTTTTGGAATGTCTAATGAAAACATAGAAATCTACTATATCAAGCCATATAAGTCTGGTTTTTATTATTATGCACCTGTAGATTATCAAGGTGGCATACAATACGCAGAATTAGAAGAAGAAATCTCTAATTATCACTTAAACAATATAATGAATGGATTAAGTCCTTCTATGTTAATTAATTTTAACAATGGAACGCCTAATCCACAAGAAAGAGAACTTATTGAAGCAAGAATTGCACAAAAATTTAGTGGAACAAGTAATGCAGGTAAATTTATATTATCATTTAACGACAATAAAGAAGCACAAGCAGAAATAACACCAGTTCAATTAAGTGATGCTCACAATCAATATCAATTTTTATCAGACGAATCACAAAGTAAAGTATTAGTAGCTCATAGGGTTGTTAGTCCAATGTTACTTGGTATAAAAGACAACACAGGTCTTGGGAACAATGCAGATGAAATTAAAACAGCATCCTTGCTTATGGATAATACTGTTATTAGACCATTTCAGGAACTTTTAATAGATTCCTTTGACAATATACTTGCTTATAATAATATTGCTTTAAACCTATACTTTATCACGTTACAGCCATTAGAATTTACTGATGTTGATCGTAGTGTACAAACAGATGAAGAAATTGAAGAAGAAACTGGAATTAAAATGTCTATTAATTTAAAAGAAATAGACGGATTAAAGGTTTATGAAACTAAAGAAGAAGCAGAAGCAGCAGCCAAAGAAATGGGTTGTGAAGGACATCACGAACACAAAGAAGGAGATAAAGTATGGTATATGCCTTGTAAATCTCACGATGAAATTGACTTAAAAAAACCTTGCCAAGCTGGATATGAGCAATATGGAATGAAAGTTAAAAACGGAAGATTAGTTCCTAATTGTATTCCTATTAAAATGTCAAGTGAACTTGGAGAAGTTATTTTAGAAAATTTAAAAGGTGAAGTAATTGGTGATGAATGGGAACTTGTAGATGAATTAGAAGAAGGTTCTGAAATTAGTGATGAAGATTGGGCAAATATATGTATTGATGAAAAAAAGAATTTATTTCAACAATTAAAAGATCAAATTACTGCTAAACCAGATGGCTTTAGTTATTTAGATTCTAAAAACTATAAGATTAGATATAAATATGTTGTAGGTTCTAAAAAACCAAGTAATTCAACAAGAGATTTTTGTGAGAATATGATGCGTTTATCAAGAACAGGTATTGTTTATAGATTAGAAGATATTGACAAAGCATCAAGAGAAGGAGTTAATAAACAACTTGGTCATAAAGGCAAAGCATACGACTTGTTTAAATTCAAGGGTGGCATTTATTGTAGACATAAATGGATGCGTCAATTATATAGATTAAAAGCAAACACTAAACCTTCTAAAGATTTAAGTGATTACAAAAAAACAAGAACAATACCAAAAACATATATAAAGAATCCAAGAGGTACTAAACAATCAGAAATAGCACCTGTTAATATGCCAAATCAAGGAGCATACCCAAAATAGAAAACTATGGCAACAGCATTATTTATAAATAGAACCGACCTTGTTAGAAATTCCATAATAGATGGAAATGTAGATACTGATAAATTTATACAGTTTATCAAGATAGCACAAGAAATAGATATACAAAATTATACAGGAACGGATTTATATAATAAAATATCAACATTAATTGCTAATGGAGAAATTGATGACGTTCAAAATGCTAAATATAAAACATTACTAAACACCTATTTGCAACCTATGTTAATATGGGCAGCTCAAGTATATTATATTCCTTTTGCAAGTTACGCTATAAAAAATGGGGGTGTATTTAAACATAGATCAGAAACAAGCGAAACAGTAAGCAAAAACGAAGTAGATTATTTAGTAGATAAGGCTCGTGAATTTATGGAATATTATTCAAGACGTTTTATTGATTTTATGTCATTTAATCAGTCAGATTATCCTGAATACACAAGTAATACAAATGATGACATATATCCTGACTATGACGCTTTATTTAATGGGTGGGTATTATGAGATATAAACCAAAACAAAAAAATATAGAAAAATTAAAAACGTTTTTAAAGAAACAAGAAAAAACAAAGAAATATGGCAAGTCTATTTAACACAAGAATATCAGATACTTATCAAGGTTTAATAAAAACTATTGATAATGCTGCAATTACTGCAACTTTAAAAGAATTAACAGACGGATCAGGAAATTCTACTGGTGTTTATATAAACAACGTAGGAGATTTTAAGGTTACTGCTATTTTAGAATTTGGTTCTTTAAAAGATACAGGAGAAAACATTACAATAAGCAAGTTTGTAGATGCTGCAGATGGCGTTTTAAACAACGATAACGACACTTCTATACCTACAACTGCTGCTATTATAGATTATGTTCAAGGACACGTTACATTGCAAGATTTAGACTTTGAAGGAGATTCAGGAAATGGGTCTGTTGATTTAGATAGCCAATTATTAGACATTGCTGGAACTGCAAATCAAATTACAACATTAGCATCAAACCAAACATTAACAATTTCTTTTGATTCAAGTGGTGTTGTATTGCCTGACGGATCAACTGCAACTACACAAAGTCAAGGAGATAATTCTACAAAGGTTGCTACAACTGCATATGTAGACATATTAGATGCAGCTTCTGATTTAGATTTTTCTGGTGATAGTGGAACAGGAGATGTAAACCTAAACACACAAACATTTGCTGTAACAGGAACAACTAATCAAATTGTAACTGCTGCTTCAGGTCAAGGATTAAGTTTAAGTTTACCTGCAACTGTACATAGAAATTTACAAGGAGATGTAACAGGAGATGTTACTGGGGATTTAACAGGAAACGTAACTGCAACGTCTGTATTAGCAGATGGCGTTACGGCTACAACACAAGCATCTTCAGACGATTCAACAAAAGTAGCAACAACTGCTTATGTAAAAAGTTTAAATAATGCAAGTGATTTAGATTTTACAACCGATTCAGGAAGTGGTGCAGTAATTTTAAATTCACAAACATTTAGTGTTGTAGGTACTGCAAACGAAATAGAAACATCAGGTTCAGGTCAACAAATACAAATAGGTTTACCAAGTTCAATAAATGTAAATGTTACTGGAAATCTTACAGGAAACGTTACTGGGAATGTTACAGGAAATGTTACTGGAGATGTAGTTGGAGATTTGACTGGAAATGCAGATACTGCTACTGCTTGGGAAACTGCAAGAGATTTATCTATAACAGGTCAAGCAACAGGAACAATATCAAGTGTTGATGGATCAGGAAATGTAAGTGGTGCAGTAACATTAGACAATAATTCGGTTACAGGTAAAGTTTTAACAGGTTTATCTTCGCCTTCAGCAAGTTCTGTTTTAGCAACAGATACAATACTTGAAGGATTTGGAAAATTACAATCACAAGTAAATGGTTTAGCTGGTGGTTTAAGATTTATGGGTTCTTGGGATGCAGATACAAATTCACCTGTATTAAGTTCTGGTGGTGGTGAAGCTGCAAACGGAACAACAACAGGTATTCAGGCAAATAAATTAATTGATAGTTCTGCAAGTTTTACTACAACAGTAACAGTAGGAGATAAAGTAATAAACCAAGTTGATGGTCAAAGTGCATTAGTTACAAATATAGATAGCAATACAACACTTTCACTTGATGCAGATATAATGTTAAGTGGTGAAGATTATACAATAGACAATTCGCCATTTATAACACAAGGACATTATTACGTTGTAAGCGTTGGGGGTACTACTACGTTAAATGGTATATCTAACTGGACTGTAGGAGATTGGGTTATTGCAGGAGCAAACAATAAATGGACTAAATTAGATCATTCACAAGTAGATGGAACTGGAACAACAGGTAATTTAACTAAATGGTCTGCAACGCAAGTAATAGCAGATTCAATAGTTTCAGAATCAGGAAGTGCAATTACAGTTGATGGCTCATTAACAACAAATACTAATTTAAGTTCAACAGGAGATTTTGCAGTAAATACAGATAAATTTACGGTAGCTGCAGCAAGTGGAAATACTGCCTTTGCAGGAGATTTAGCAATCAATACAGATAAGTTTACAGTAAATGCTACAAGTGGAAATACTTTAGTTGCAGGAGATGTAACTTTGCCAAGTGGCTATTTAAATGTTACAACTGATGGAAGTGTAGCTTATGGTTTAATAATTAATTCAGCAGACCAATCACATTCAAGAATAAGAATAAATAATACAGGTAGTGGGGGTAATGTGTGGAGTATAATGTCAGGAACTTCTGGAGTTAGTAATGATGGTTTTGCAATTAGAAATGAAACTACAACAACTACTGCATTACAATTTACAAATACAGGAAACGCAACTTTTGCAGGAAATGTAACTGCACCAAGTGTTTTAGCAAATGGCTTTATGGAAATAAGAAGTGATGCTGCTTCATTATATTTTGAAAATGCTGCTAATAATAATTATTATAGATTAAAAAGGTCAAGCAATGATTTTGTTATTGATTATTATAATGGTACTACAACATCAGATAGACTAACAATAGACAGTTCTGGAAACGCAACTTTTGCAGGAACTGTAACTGCTGCTCAATATTATAAATCAAGTACAGCATATAATGTAATTGGAACAGCTTCAAGTGGAGAAGTTATATTAAGACCTACTGCTTGGAATTTATCAACTGCTCAATCTTCATTTTCAACAACTTTAGCAACTATTGGAACAGACGCAACTTTTGCAGGAAATGTAGCTTTAACAACAGGTATTATTGAATTAGGTCAAAACAAAATAGATGGCTCAAGTGATAATCTAAAAATATCATCAGACTTTGGTGGCGTAAGTGGTTCTTCTACTATTGAATTTTTACTTGATGGTAGTGAAAAAATGCGTATAGATAATTCTGGAAGATTAGGTCTTGGAGTTACACCTTCATCTGTTTGGAGTAGTTTTTGGAAGCCATTACAAATAAATTCAGGTTCTGCTATTGCAGGATATACGAGTGGGTCAAGTGTTGCAACAAGTATTTCAACAAACAATGTAACTGTAGGAAACACTTATGTATTAAACAATAAATATTTAGTAGATGGTGCTGCTACTTTATATTTACAAGATATTGCTGGAGAACATAGCTGGTATAATGCAGCTTCAGGAACAGCAGGTAATGCTATTACTTATACAGAAAGAATGCGTATTACAAGTGATGGTGATATTGGATTTAACACAACTTTTGCTGACCCAGATGCTGACTCTTTATTTATAGAAGCACAAGACAATTATGCTTTATATAGTGGTTCTGATGGAACTGCAACTTCTAATCATATGGTTTTTGGAAATGGAAATAGTTGGGTAGGTTCAATAACAACTAATGGTTCTGCAACTGCTTTTAACACATCTTCTGATTATAGATTAAAAGAAGATTTACAAGACTTTGCAGGATTAGATATGGTTTCTAAAATACCTGTTTATGACTTTAAATGGAAATCAGACGAAAGCAGAAGTTATGGTGTAATGGCACACGAACTTCAAGAAGTTTTACCTCAAGCAGTAAATGGTGAAAAAGATGCAGAAGAAATGCAGTCTGTTGATTATTCTAAAATTGTTCCTTTATTAGTTAAGTCAATACAAGAACTAAAAGCAGAAGTAGATTTGTTAAAGAAAGAATGTAAATGTAAAAATTAGTATATTTATATCTTAATCATAAAATTA
>Ga0222718_10003398_pt1 | contig 13680 bp, 15 predicted proteins | sample C33_27DmetaG_FD_165045 | JGI IMG/M metagenome (GOLD analysis project Ga0222718, IMG submission 165045) | Estuarine water microbial communities from San Francisco Bay, California, United States - C33_27D | ecosystem: Environmental > Aquatic > Marine > Unclassified | place: USA: California... | reverse complement strand
GGTCGAGCGGTGGCGGGCGATGACACCGGACGTCTACGAGCGGGAGTTCCTGATGCATCGCGGTCACACCCCCGCGTTCAGCGGACCGCCGCTCCACACGCTTCTTGGTCGTCCCAAGGATCTCACGCGCTACCGAACCGAGATTGATGGTCTGTTCCTGTCAGGGGCTGCGACCTTCCCGGGCGCAGGGGTGTTCGGTGGGGCTGGCCGCAACGCGGCGCGCGCGGTTCTGGCGTCGTAGCCCCGACCTGGCGTCGACCAGCAGGAGTCGCCTCGCCTCCCGAGAACGACGAGGGCCGGCGCCCGAAGGCGCCGGCCCGTCTTGTCGACGTGCAGGTCGGCTCAGAAGCCGATGGACTCGTCGATGTACTCGTTGGTGAAGAGGTCGTTGGCGCTCAGGCCACTCGGAACGGCCATGCCAGCCTGGCTCATGCCATCGATCACACCTTGGATGCGATCGCCGACCATGTTGCCGACCGTGTCATCCGGGCCGTTGCCGACGAGGCCGAGTTCCTTCTGCTGCTCCACCGACCAAGCCGTGATCTCCATGCTCTGGGTCCACGAGTCGGCGAACTGCTCGACCGCGTCAACGATGATGTCGTTCGTGCGCTCCGGCGAGTTGATGTAGGAGACAACCGACTGCTGGAAGACCGGGACGATCTCCTTGAGGCAGTCATCCAGCTCGTCCTTCTGGTCGGGCCGGATGCCGAGCGTTGCGGCGTACACCTCAAAGCCCGCGTCGTGCAGGGTCTGGAACGCAACCGGCTTACCCCAGTCGGAGAAGGTGTTCTCGTAGTCGTAGGGCTCCGCCGAAGCGAATCCCTGCTGGGCGATGGCGCCACCCTCAGCGATGAAGCGGGCGGGAGAGCCGTCGTAAGACGGATCAATCTGATTGGCTGACCAGATGCCCTGAGCCACGAAGACCTCGGAGAACACGCCTCCACCGAAGACGTTGATCGGCACTCCGGCTTCGCCGAGATCGGCCAGGGACTCCACGTTGGGGTAGGTGTCGGGGTCCCACATGATCATCTGTGGGTTGATCTCAAGCGGCGCAACAACGGAGAGCAAGGGGGTGTCCTCGTAGGACAGCACCTGAGCCTCGGTGTTGGCATAGCCGAAAGTGATCGCGTCGTCGGTGTAGACGTACGACGTCACCGGCGCGAAGCCGATGGCGGGGCCACCCGTGCGTACCTCGAAGGTGACGCCGAGGTCCTGCCCGTCGAGCACCATTGGGCCGCTCACGATCTTGTTCGATGTGTCGACGGTGTAGCCCTCGCCGATGAGGTTGTAGAGCGCGCCGTGCTCGGCCTCTGGGAACCAGTCGGTCTGGACGACAACGGTCGCCGGGCAGACGTCGGAGAGCACTCCGTCACCTCCGCCGGCTGCGGAGTCGTCGTCGCCACCGCAGGCAGCGGCGAGCGCGAGTGCGAGGAGGCCGGAGGTGATTCCAGCCGTTCTTGTTCGGGTCATTGGTCTCCCCCTGGAGATGGGTGTTGATGGGTGTTGATGGGTGTGCTGTCCTGGTGATGGGGTCACGCCCCACCTCCCGAGGTCTCGTGCCATTTACCGATGGCGATCGTCTGCAACCAGCCGAAGGTCATGAAGACCGTCACGCCGAGCGCGCTGGAGAGGATCACGGCAGCGAGGAGTTCCTCGCCCATGAGTTGATTGGCGTAGCGGCGGAGCAACTGCCCGATCCCCACGTCGCCTCGCCCGAAGAAGAAGTCGCCGACGACGGCGCCGATCACGGAGAGACCGGCGGAGATACGCAGTCCGGCGAAGATCGCCGGAAATGCCGCTGGGAACATCAGTTTGCGAAGTCGCGTGAGGCGGTCGGCGTGGTGGAGGGTGAACAGGTCGTGCATGCCGCGTTCGGCCGATTGCAGGCCGAAGAGCGTGTTCACGATGATCGGGAAGAGCGAGATGATCACGCACACGATGATGCGCGAACGCTGACCCGTGCCCCACCAGAATGAGATGAGCGGCACGATCGCAAGAATCGGGATCGCTTGAAGAGTCACCATGAACGGGAACACCGCTCGTTCGATGGTCTTGGCCTGGCTCATGATCGTCGCGAAGAGGAAGCCGATCGCGATCGAGATGGACAGCCCGATCATTGCCACCTGCGTGCTCGACCAGAGCCCGGAAAGCATTTCGGAGAAGGTCGGCCAGTCGAGGAATCCCTGCGCGAATACTTCATGTGGTGGCTTCAGGAGGAATCGCCGGCGTTCGTCGAGCAGGCCGTAGGAGATGCCGTACCAGCCAGCCACAACGAATGCGCCGAGAACGAGCGGCGGGAGCACGCTCCCCGAGAGAATTCCACCGGCCGTCCGCTGGCGCGGTCGAACAGCGGCATCAGTTGTGTCGTCCCGCTCGATGTCGGTGCTGGTCGCGGTCTCGGTCGTGAAATCGGTGCTCATGAGTGGGAACCTCGGAGGGCGTGGCTGATCGCGCCGCTCAACCTCGCGAACTCTGGGTCGAAGCGGAGTTCGGGCGAGCGCGGGTAGGGGAACGGGATGTTGAACTCGGCGATGATTCGGCCGGGACGGGCGGACATCACGAGCACCCGTGTCGACATGAACACGGCCTCGGAGATGGAGTGGGTGATGAAGAGTCCTGCGAAACCCTCGGATTGGAAGAGCCTCTGGGTTTCCTCGTTGAGATGCTCTCGGGTGATCTCGTCGACGGCGCCGAACGGTTCATCGAAGAGGAAAACTGGAGGCTTGAGGGTCAACGTTCGCGCGAGCGAGGCGCGCATCTTCATTCCGCCGGAGAGGGACTTCGGGTAATGATTCGCGAAACCCGCGAGACCGACGGTGTCGATGGCCTCAAGAGCGAGCCGGCGTCGCTCATCGCGGTCGAAGCCGTGAAGTTCGGCGAGCAATTCGACGTTGCCGCGCACGGTGCGCCACGGCAACAGCGTGGCATCCTGGAAGACGTACCCAAGACGGTCTCGGTCAACCTCGACCTCACCCGAGGTGGCTTCGAGCAGCCCTGAGGCGATCTTGAGCAGGGTCGACTTGCCGCAGCCGGACGGACCGACGATGGTGACGAATTCTCCCTTCGAGACCGAGAACGACGTGTCGCGAACGGCCTCGGTGCCATCGGGGAACACCATTCCGATGCCCCGGAACGCCAGAGATTCGCCGTGGGAGGATCGACCGACAGTGCTCTCGACTTGGGTCATCGGATCGCTCGCGAACAGTCGCTCCACACGGGTAAGAACCTAGTCGCTCGGCACGGTCCTCCCGATACGACCGACCCGTCCGAACGGGCTCGTCTCACGCTGTTAACAATCCATCACGACGCCCACGAAGGCTGCCAGGTGTCGCCAGCTCCGACCGGCATCACGTGACTCGTCAGCCCGCCTGAGTCGAAGCGATGTACCAAAAGTGATCCCGGTTCGCCCGTGTACGCCGTTCCTCCGCCTTGAAGGTCGAGGGCGACCTGAGCCGCGGAACTCGGCGAGGTGATCACAGTGACGCCGCGTCGGACATGGACGGCATGCCGGTGGAGGTGTCCGGTGAGCACGGCGAGGACGTTCGCATGGCGTGACAGCACATCGAGCTCCCCGTCTCCGCCTTCGAGCCCGTAGTGATCCATGAATCCGATTCCCGAAACGAAGGGAGGGTGGTGTTGCACGATGACGGTTGGCTCCCCGTCAGCGAGTTGACGGTCGAGGCATTCGAGGCGTTCCTCGCTGAGGAGGCCACCGTGGGAGCCGGGCTGAACGGTGTCGATGACGAGAAATCGGGGACTGCCGGCCCGGTCGGGCACTCTGAGGTCGTATTCGAGCTCCCCGCTCACCGAGGGGAGTGGCGACGCGGCCGAGTCGAGGGAGCTGGCGAGGTCCCTGACCGCCTGGCGATCGTCGTGGTTGCCTGCCACGAGGAGCAGGTGACGCGTGATGCCGCCGAGGAGCTCAGCGAGGTGGTCGTATTGGTCCGGCTCAGCGTCGTTAACGAGGTCGCCACTCAGGACGATCAGGTCAGGATCGAACGTCTCGGCCGAGGCGAGCGCGGCGGAGAGACCGTTGGCGGTGTCGACGCGACCCTCCATTAGCTGCCCGCGGGCGAAGATGTGGGGGTCGCTGATCTGAACGACGATCACAACACGACACTAGGTTGCCCTCGTGGTCGTTGAGTTCCTGAGCTTCAGAGTCCCCGTGGATGAACGTGATCGTTGGCTCGATATGGACGCCGAACACTGGACCGCGTTCCTTGAGAAGCGTCCCGGATTCGTCCGCAAGGAGGTCTGGGTTGACGCGGAGGATCCGGAGGCGGTCACCGCGGTTATCTGGTGGCGAACTCTTGAAGAGTGGCGCTCCATCCCGCAGGAGGAACTCGACACCGTCATCGAGCGAATGGGCCCCTACGAGCGCAGCGCGCGCCTCACGACCTTTGACGTGGTCCGAACGGCGACCGAATCGCCGAAGTGAGTGCGTCGCTCGTCTAGCGACCGAAGTCGAAGCTTGTGATCTCGCCCATCGCCTCGCAGATCGACGAGACGGCGCCCTCGAAGAGGCGACGACCGAGGTCGGCGTTGGCGCCGGTCGGATCTCCGATGTACCCATCGGGATGGAAGTCATTCGACAACCATCCGAACGAGACCGACCCGCCGAACTTGACGTGACGGTTGTTGGCCAGCGCCTCGGGGACCCGTCGCGCCGCGAGTGACAGATCGACGAGGTGAGGCCGCAGGTGCATGAAGACAGAGGTCTCGTTCAGGCCCCCGTGGATGCCCATACCAAGCTCATCCTCGGTGGAGGTGCCGCCGTAGGCCGGCGGAAGCGACGGGTGAACCAAGAAGGTCCGGAGCCCAGTGGCGAGGCGGATCTCGCGAAGTGCGGTGTTGAGCAGGGTGGTGTTGCCGCCGTGTCCGTTTAAGAGGACGAGTCGTTCGGCGCGAGTGGTCGCTACCGCTCTTCCGATGTCGAGCAGCACCCCCATGAGTGTGTCGGCCGAGAGCCAGATCGTCCCCGCGGCCCAGGCGTGCTCGTTTGACTTGGACACCGAGAGGGTGGGGAGCAACCACAGGTCCAAGTCGTCCCCGACGGCGTCGAGCACAGCGGAGGCCACCTCCTCGGCGATCACATGATCCACCGACATGGGGAGATGGGGGCCGTGCTGCTCGACCGCGCCGATCGGTAGCACGATGGTCGATCGCTCGCTGATCCGCTCGTGAACCTGCGGGCCGGACAACTCATCGAATCTCCTGTGCACGCTCCGACAGTAGCGAGCGTTCGGGTGGTGCCACCTACCATCGGGGCGTGGCGGATCGTCGGGTCATCAGCAACGGTTGGTGGGGAGGCGAGCGTGTCGATCTTCTCATTGAGGATGGGATCGTCATCGATGAGCACATCGACCCGTCCACGGTGGAGTGCCCGGTAGTAGACGTGGGTGGGATGCTGTTGCTGCCCGCTCTCGCGGAGCCCCATGCCCACCTCGATAAGGCGTTGACCGCCGACCTCGCCCCGAACCCGTCCGGGGATTTGCGTGGCGCCATCGATGCCTGGATGGAAGCCGAGGCGGACGGGCGTTTCGAGCCGATCGGAATGGCCGCTCGTATCCGGGACGAACTTCGGCGGTTGCTGCTCAGCGGCACCACGGCGGTTCGAAGCCATCTGAACGTCGGGGGCGGGGTGGGTATCGAGCACCTGCGGGTGGCCCTTGACGTCGCCGAGGAGTTCAGCGGAGCCATCGATGTGCAACTGGTCGCGATGATCACCATGCCGCTCACCGGGCCCGGCAGCGAAACCAATGTCGCCGCCTTGAGGGAGGCGGTGGAGGCCGGAGTGCACCTGGTGGGGGGCTGCCCACACCTCGAACCTGACGCTGTCGGGGCCATCGAGGTGCTGACCTCCGTGGCCGACCAGCATCGTTCGATCGACCTTCACGTCGACGAAACCCTCGATCCGTCGATGCAGACCGTGGCCGAGGTGATCTCGGCGGCTCAGGGACGTCCCGAAGTGCGCTTCACGGCAAGTCACTGCGTGAGCCTCTCAGCCCTCGAGAGCGACCGGCTGGCCGTTCTGGCTGACGGCCTCGCTGCGTCCGGAGTGGGTGTGGTCGCCCTGCCCCAGACGAACCTGTTCCTCCAAGGTCGCGACGCCGAACGACTGACACCGCGCGGAATCGCGCCGGTCAGCGTGCTGCGTCGGCACGGGGTGGCGGTAGCGGCTGGCGGCGACAACGTTCAGGATCCGTTCAATCTCGTTGGTCGCTCCGATCCACTCGAAGCCGCGGCGCTCATGGTGATGGCCGCCCATGAGACGCCGGAGGAGGCGTTCGACCTCGTGTCGAATGGCGCCCGGTCGGTGATGGGACTACGGGAGTGCGGCCCCTGGCGTGGGGCGGTCGCCGACATCGTGGCAATGCCCGTGCGCTCGATGCGCGAGGCGATCGCCGACGCGAGCAGCGAGCGCATCGTGTTTCGCGCGGGACGCGAGGTGGCGCGATCCTCAGTGAGCCGTTCGACGGTCGTCGACCGCTGATCTCAGTTCCAGAGGTTTCTCGCGACCATCACGTCACGAAGGGCGCGAAGGTCGTCGCTCATGATTCCATCGACTCCGAGGTCGAGCAGTCGCGCGATCTCGACGGGATCATCGATCGTCCAGACGTGAACCTGAAGTCCGCGGCGGTGGGCGCGCCTGATGAAGGTGTCGGTCACGACGGGTATCGGACCTTGACGCACTGGCACCTGGGCGGCTTGACCTGCGATCGGAAGGGGCGCGCCGCTCACGAGCGTCACAACGGCGGCGGGGCCGAGGCTGGTGCACAGCCCTCGTCCAAGTTCCCGCCGCAAGCGCCTCAGCCGAAGGTCGCTGAAACTACCGAGCGCCACCCGATCGAGGCAGGCATGCCGACGTAGCGCCGAGGCGAGGGGAGCGACCGCTTCGTCGGACTTGCAGTCGATGTTAAACCGGGCATGTGGGTAACGCTCGAGAAGCTCGTCGAGCGTCGGTATGGCGTGCTGTCCGGCGACGCGAGCCTCGGCCACCTCGGCCCAGGGCAGTGATGCGATCTCGCCCGCACGACCGCAGGTGCGACTGAGATCAGGGTCGTGGAAGGCGACAAGCACACCATCGGCAGTGGCGTGTACATCGGTCTCGAGGTAGGTGAAGCCGAGTCCCACCGCGTCGTCAAAGGCGGCGATGGTGTTTTCGGGGTGCACACCGGTACCGCCCCGATGGGCGAACGCGATCGGGCCAAGCCAATCCAGGTATGGGTGATGCGCGACGGGTCGCACCATTCAGATGCTCCGACCAGCTGCTGCCCAGTACTCGTCCTTGAGTAGACGCTTGTAGAGCTTTCCTGTTGGATGGCGCGGGAGCTCGGGCCGGAAGTCGACACTGCGAGGACACTTGACGTCGGCGAGATGCTCGCGGCAGTAGGCGATCAGGGCGGCCTCGAGCGCGGCGCGGTCGTCATCGGTCTCCGGCATGGCCACAGGTTCGACGACCGCTTTCACCTGCTCGCCGAAATCGTCGTCGGGCACACCGAACACGGCCACGTCGACCACTGACGGATGTGACACGAGGAGGTTTTCGGCCTCCTGCGGATACACGTTCACACCGCCGGTGATGATCATGTACGCCTTTCGATCCGTGAGATAGAGGAAGCCGTCCTCGTCGACGTGCCCGACGTCGCCGAGGGTGCTCCATCCCGACGGGTGCCGACTCGCGGCGGTCTTCTCTGGGTCGTTGTGGTACTCGAAGGTCGCGCCGCTCTCGAAGTAGACCGAGCCCGCTTCGCCGACCGGAACTTCCTCGCCGTCCTCGCCGACGATATGGACCGAGCAGTTGATCGGAACGCCAACGGTGCCCGGATGGGCCAGCCACATGTCGCTGTTGCAGTAGACGAATCCGTTGCCTTCCGTTCCCGCGTAGTACTCGTGGATCACCGGGCCCCACCACTCGATCATCTGCTGCTTGACCGCGACCGGACAGGGAGCGGCGGCGTGGATGGCCGCCTCGAGACTCGACACGTCGTACGACTCGCGCACCTCTGCCGGGAGCTTCAGCATGCGGACGAACATCGTCGGCACTAGCTGCGAATGGCTTACTGAGTGCCGCTCGATGAGTTGTAAGTACTCGGCCGCATCGAAGTGCTCCATGACCACCACGGTCGAGCCGCAGGCCTGGACCGCCATGCAGAATCTGAGCGGAGCGGCGTGGTAGAGCGGCGCCGGGGAGAGGTAGGTCTTCGTGTCGTCCATTGCGAAGAGCAGCTCGAGGAGCGTCTTCACGCCACTCGAGAACTCCTCGAGTGGCGTCGACGGCACGGCGGGGAGCACGCCCTTGGGTCGACCGGTGGTGCCCGAGGAGTAGAGCATGTCGGTGCCGGCGACACGATCAGGGAGGGGCACGGCGTCGTGTTCGGCGACGGAGTCCTCATACGACTCGTAACCGTCGATAACACCGTCGAGCATGAGCCTCCGCTCCACGTCGGGCGTCGAGGCCACGATCGCGGAGGCGAGACCAGCCAGATGCTGGGAGGTGATGTAGACACGGGCGCCACAGTCGTCGACGACGTAACCGAGTTCCTCCGCAGTGAGCCGTGAACTGGCCGCCGTGTAGATCAAACCCGCGTAGTTGCAGCCCCATAGGACCTCGAGATATCTCGGGTGGTTCTCCATGCAGATGGCGACGTGGTCACCGGCCCGTAGTCCGCTGGCCTGAAGAAGACGTGAGAGCCGATTGGCGGCCGCGTCGAGCTCGGCGAACGTCTGGGTCCAACCGGTTCCGGCCATAACAACGGCGGCCTTGTCGGCGTGCTGGGCGAGGTGCGCTCCCGGGTACATGTGCTCTGAAGGTAGCCGACGCTACGTTGCCCTCGATGGGGGAGCGCTGGACTGATCGGGGTCAACAGCTCTCCGACCTCGGGGAACTCGTGAGTCAGCTCACGGCCGATGGCCCAGTCGATGATTCGTTGTTCCGGACGCTGCTCAGTTTGAGTCAGGTACTTGACCCAGAGGTCGACGCTGGAGCTTGCGTTGACAGCCTTCATCGCATCTCGGAACGCATCTCAGCGGACGGATCCCCCCGGGGAGTGGTCCGCTCCCTTACGGAGAGTGGTATCGGTGGCGCCGGAGCGCGGTACCTCTCCTGGCGCAACTCGTCGGTCGCCCACGCTCTGCTCAGCGGTAACGGCTTGCCCCTCACCCTCGGCGTCATCACCGTCGTCGCAGCGGCCTCAGCCGGATGTCGACTCGACCTGATCGGCCTGCCTTTTCACGTCGTGGTCGGCTGCCCGATCGTTGAGGGCGACTCACATCCATCGGCGCAACCTCAACGGCACGATGCGTTTATCGATGCGCTGGTGCCATCGGTGTGCGATGTGAGCGCGCTTGAGGGGATCGTCGCGCGGAACTCACGGGGCCGACTGCGGTTCGATGCCTCCATGCTCGCCGTGATGTCGAATCGAGATGTGCTGGTTCGGGTTCTCAACAATCTGGAGAACGCTGCGAACGCCGGTCGTGACCTTCCGCTGCTCGGCCTGGTGAGGGTGGCGCGCGCGACGTTTGATTCGCGTTTGGCAGCGGTTCAAGGCTTCGAGGCAGCGGGTCGATCGGGTCCGGCGAGCCGACACATGCTCAACTGACGGAGTGATCGACCGCGATGTGAAGCAATGCCTCGGCCAGATGATGAAGGGGGTCGAAGTCGTGGGCGCGCAGCACAACGGTGTTTCCCGCGCCTACACCAGCCATTGGGTCACCCAGGTCAGTTTTGAGGAACCCGTGGTGATGGCCAGCGTCTCGCCGCGGCATGACACGCACCCATTGATGCTCGCCTCCGGGGAGTTCTCGGTAAGCGTGCTCGCTGGTGACCAGGTGGCAGAGGGGCAGTACTTCTCGTATCCCGGACGGCGATTCCGTCACATCGCGACGGAGTACATCGCTCCCTGGCCGACCGATGTTGACGGCCCACCGATCGTTCCGAATTCCATTGCTTACCTTCGCTGCTCGATCACGGATCGCCAGACCTGCGAGGACCACGAACTGCTCCTCGCTCGGGTGGTCGAGGTGGTGCCAGGTCGACTTAAGGAGCCACCACTCCTGTACTCCAGCCGTCTCGGCTGGAGGATTGCTGGTGACCGCGCTCGCGAGCCGGGCACCAGCGTTCGAGATGTGCTTTTGGACCGGTTAGGGGACTCGGCCGATTCGAGCGAGGACTGAGCAGCCCTCAATCGGTCGGGCCACCGGCGACGGTGCCGGGGGGCGGTCCGGGATTGTTCACGACACCTCGGCACGTCTCTTCCACATAGGCCGCGATCCGGTCCACGGGCGACAACTCGGGAGTCCGGCCCTCGGCATCGGGTTCGTTGTCGAGGGCGGCGAGCACCTCGGGCGCGATGCTCTCCGCAGTGTCGGCGGCGGTTTGCTCGCTGTTGGGCGCCATGGTGGTTGACGGCACCACGATCTCGCGCGCCACCGTGGTCAGCGACTCGGAGCGAAGTCCGGCGATCACCACCAAAAGGTCTTCTCGGAGGTCCTGGGGCACCGTATCGACGATGGTGGAGTAACGAGCGGCGATCTCGACGTCGGTCAACGTTCCGGTCTCGGGATCGTCAACCGCGAGCAGGGTCGCGCACGGCTCCGAGGTCGGCACCGTTGATGGGGGAGCGTCCGGCGAGTCGGGAACGGGCGGCTGGACCACAGTGACCACTGATGGGTCGAGGAGCGCCTCCTCCTCGACGAGCGCGCACGAGGCGAGAAGGAAGGTCGTTCCGAGAACGAGCGCTCCCGTCCTCACGCCGAGGTGCTCACGACAACGGCGAGCAGCATCGCGACAACCGCCGCGATCGAGCCGAGTGCGCCACCAAGCGCCTTCACGAGCCGCGAGGACGACAGTGAGTGCGCGGCGGCCGCGCCACCGCTCACCGCAACCGCCACGATCTTCAGGGCGAGCGCAATTTGTGCGCCGGAGTCGAGCGCCTCGAGCGACAGCAGTGACCACACGCCAGTCACCACGGTCACGACAAAGGCGGGCCAGGCGATCCGTGCGAAGGCGCGAGCGACCACGGGAAGCGCATCACGGTGATCGCGTCTCAACCCCGACACGACGTTCGCGAGCACGAACTGTCCGCCGACCCAGATCGAGGCGGCGAGAATGTGCAGGAAGATCCGGATGGTGTCGATGGTCATCACAACTCCGCGAGGACGTGGGATGCCGGGAGCGACCGGTCATCCATCTTGGGACGGCTGAGTGTCGCGCCGCCGAGGAGCGCCGTGCAGGCGGTCTCGATGGCGTGCTGGAGGTCTCTGATGTTGCGCGGTGGAGGGAAGTACTCGTCCTCGGTGGTAACGCGAATCGCATGGACCCCGTTGAGAGGTGACAGCCGCTCGACGACCTCCTCAACCAGGGATTCCGGGGCGGATGCGCCCGCGGTGAGCCCGACCACCCCCGAGAGATCCTCAGGCAACTCCTCGGCCGAGTTGACCCGGAGGACCCGCTCACATCCCGCTTCGATGGCGAGGCGTTGCAGCGCCATGGTGTTCGACGAATTCGCCGACCCGATCACGATGATGACGTCGCAGTCGGCGGCTAACTCGAGCAGCGAGGCCTGCCGATTCGTGGTCGCGAAGCAGAGGTCGCTTCGCCCCGGCGTCCAGACCTCGGGAAAGCGGTCGCGCACTCTCACCGCGACGGCATCCCAGTCGCGATGGGAGAGCGTGGTCTGGGCCAAGAGCGCGACCGGCTCCGAGAATTCAGGGAGAGCGTCGACCTCCTCGACCGACTCGACCCGGGAGATCGCTCGCGGAGCCACCGCCATGGTGCCAACGGCTTCCTCGTGGCCCTCATGGCCCACATAGACGATCCGGTACCCCTTGCCGGCACGCACCTTCACCTCGTGGTGAACCTTGGTGACTAGGGGACACACCGAGTCCACGACGAACGATCCGCGTTCGCGCGCCGCCGTGACCACCTCAGGGGCGGATCCGTGAGCTGAGAGCATGATTGGGCTGCCCTCGGGCACCTCGGTGATGTCGTCCACGAAGACCACGCCGCGATCCCGAAAGCGGTCCACCACGTTCCGGTTGTGGACGATCTCGTGATAGCAGTAGACCGGTTCGTCGAAGGTGCGGACCATCCAGGCGAGCGCCTTGATCGCCATCTCTACGCCAGCGCAGAAGCCTCGGGGTTCGGCAAGCAGCACGCGATCGACGGGCATGACCGCCTCAGGCTACCGATCGGTGGTGACCGGTAGCCTCTCTTGCTGTCATGGCTCGGGTGTCGACTCTCCCGCGGGTCGTGCGCGTCGCCGAGGACTCCCCGGCCTCCCGTGCCGGTCTGCTCGTCGGAGACGAGATCGTGGCCGTCGACGGTCTGGCGCCGCGCGACCTCATTGAATGGCGGTTCGCGACCGACGCCGCGGATCCCTCGATCACGTTCATGAGGGGAGGGCTCGAGCAGGAAGCCGACGTGGTCAAAGCCGATGGAGCCCCACTCGGGGTGGAGGTCGACTCCGCGGTGTTCGACCGAGTGCGGACCTGCGACAACCACTGTGAGTTCTGCTTCATCCACCAGTTACCGAAGGGACTTCGCCGAAGCCTGTACCTGAAGGACGACGACTACCGACTGAGCTTCCTCTACGGGAACTTCACTACCCTCACACGCTTCACCGAGGCCGACCTCGAGCGTGTGGTGACCGAGCGGCTCTCTCCGCTGCATGTCAGCATCCACGCCACCGAGGGCGGACTCCGTTCGCGGATGCTGAAGAACCGCCGCGGCGCGATGAGCCTGCGGTGGCTCCGCGCGCTACTGGATCACGGCATCGAGGTGCGGGCCCAGGTGGTGGTGTGCCCGGGGGTGAACGATGGCGATCACCTCGATGACACCCTCGCCGGTCTCCTCGATCGCTATCCAGAGATCTCCACGATCGCGGTGGTTCCCCTCGGCGTGTCCCGGTTCAACCCGGAGCAGTCGATGCGCGAGCACACGGTCGCCGAGGCCACCGAGGTAATCGATGTGGTCGAGCGGTGGCGGTCGGCCTATCGAATGGTGGTCGGCCGGTCGGTGGTGCACCTCGCGGACGAGTACTACTTGCGCGCTGGACGGGAGTTCCCCGGTATCGACGCCTACGAGGGGTGCGAGATGCATGAGGACGGCGTCGGTATGGCTCGAACGTTCGAGGCCGAGTTCCACGGTCACGTGGACTCGGCGACGGGACCGAAACGTGGCTTCTTCGTTTCGGTCGACGGGGGAGGGGCGATGCCTCCGAATCCGGCCGCCTACACCGGACTGCGCGCCGAGAGCCGTGTCGAGTTGCGGAGTGCGACTGCGAGGAGCGGCGCCATCGGGATCCTCACGGGTGAACTTGGAGCGGAGGTGCTGGCACCCCTGCTCGCCTCGCTTGATCGACGTGATGTTCGCCTGTTGCCGGTACGTAACGAGTTCTTCGGGGGAAACACCGCCGTGACCGGACTCATGACCTTCGAGGATGTCGCGCGGGTGTTGGCCAATGAACCCGTTGGTGACCGCTATCTGCTTCCGGATGTGTGTCTCAGCGACGATGGTCGGTTCCTCGATGGGGGGCGTAGCGTTGATCTTCCCCGCAGGGTCGAGATCGTTCCGACCGATGGCAGTTCCCTCAGGCGGGCGCTTCAAGGCACGGTCTCAACATGACAGATGACGCACCACCCGAGGAGATCGCGCCGACCGAGGTGAGCGCCGAGCGA
>Ga0222718_10003396_pt1 | contig 13685 bp, 12 predicted proteins | sample C33_27DmetaG_FD_165045 | JGI IMG/M metagenome (GOLD analysis project Ga0222718, IMG submission 165045) | Estuarine water microbial communities from San Francisco Bay, California, United States - C33_27D | ecosystem: Environmental > Aquatic > Marine > Unclassified | place: USA: California... | reverse complement strand
GAGCGTCCCGGGTAGGGTCAAGTCGATGCATCGCGTCTCGATTACCTACTGCGTCCCTTGAGACTATTCGGACCGCGCCGTGGGCGCGGCGAGGGACATCATGCACGACTACCAGCACGTCATCTCCGAGTTGACGTTGGTGACCGGCTCGGCCGGGGTGTTCGACGTGGTCATCGACGGAGAGACGATCTACTCCAAGCACGTAACCGGCCGGCACGCTGAACCCGGAGAGGTGCTCGCGCTCCTTCGCGACTTCCTTGGTCCCGAGGTGCCGATCTACGAGCGATGACACCTCAGTCGGGTGTCTCGTTGAAGGTGACCAACACCGGGTTCGCGCCGGACAGGTCGATCCGCGAGATCGCCGCCTGACCGAGCCGCATCCGGTGCACGATCGTCGAGGGCGCGCCCAGCGACCACGAGACCGCTGACTTGATCGGCGAGACATGACTCACGACGATCACATCGGTATCCGCCGCTCTCTCGATGAGCCGACGGCAGGCGCCGTGGACCCGGGCATCGAGTTGGGAGAACGACTCGCCGCCGGTGGGCGCGAACTCGGGATCGTCCCGCCATGAGCGCCACACCGACGCGTCGACCCCGCTGATCGGCGCCCCCTCCAGTTCCCCGTAGTCGAGTTCGATCCAGTCGTCGTCGATCTCAGGGGTCATGTCGTGACGTTCGGCGATGGCGGCGGCGGTGCTCTGCGCGCGCTGGAGCGGGCTCGTGAGAATCAGCGCCGGTGTGAAACTCGATAGTCGTTCGGCGAGCGCGACCGCCTGCCGCTCTCCCACCTCGTCGAGCGGCGCGTCGGTCCGTCCCTGGAGGCGTCCGCCGGCGTTCAACGCGGTCCGAGCGTGACGAACCAGGATCAGCACGTCATCGGCCCGACAGGTCGAGAGTGCCCCGCGCGACAAATGCCCGTCGTCGTTCGAGGTCATCGAGACGGGCTCTTCGGAGCATCGCGACCAGAAGCACGAAGCCGAGCAGTTCGAGCAGCAGATTCCAGAGACCTCGAGAGGAGACTGGGGACACGATGTCGGCGGTGGAGCCACCGAGCGTCGGCCACCAGAATCGCTGTCCGTCGGTCCATGATCCGGTGAACACCAGATGGAGGAACATCCCGATGGGCAGGCCGAGCAAGGTGCGCCGGATGGGCTTTCGGCCAGCGGTCAACGCCATCACCGCGACGAGCACCACCACCGGCGCCGCCATCGACAGCAGCACCGCCGAAGGGTCTCCGAGCAGCCCTCCCACCACCGGTAGAACTGCGCCGACAATGAGCAAGCGGTGATCGAAAGCGAGATCGCGGAACACGAGGTGCACTGAGAGCACCGCCGTGGCGACGAACCAGAAGAGCATCAGCGCACCAGCATCCGCCCGCACTGTGGGCAATCGGGGAACTCGTCATCTCCAGCCCGCCGCACCTCGTCGACCTCGGCGGCCGAGAGATCGAGATGGCAACCCTCACACCGCGAACCGGTGAGCCGCGCTGCGGCGACACCGATCTTCGAGCGAACCCGGTCATATCGGGCGAGGAGAGCCTCAGTGAGCAGCGCCCGGGCCCCCAGACGTCGTTGCTCAAGCTCGGCGAGTTCGGCCTCGATACCGGATTCCGCGATCTGGAGTCGCTCATCGGCCGATCGAGCGGCCTCGCGGATCGACTCCTCAGCAGCGAGGTGGGCAGCCAACGCCTCTTCGGCCTCGCCCTGCTCGGTGAGAGCGACGAGACCCCGCTCATCGGACTCGGCTCGTTGGCCGGCCAAGGTGGCGAGCTCGTGTTGGAGGGCCTCCGCCTCGCGGGGAGCGATCACGGTGCGCATCTGAGCGTTGAGCCGGGCGGTCTCCGCATCAATGCGGCTTCCCTCGGCCTCCGCCTGCTCCACGATCCCAGCGGTCTCGGCGATGCGGTCGACCAACGAACGACGTGTCGATTCCCATTTGTTGACCTGCGCCGTCACCGCCACGAGCCGGTCTCGCTCGTCGAGGTGCTCGCGCCGGTGCCGGAGTTGATCGGCGCCGGTGTCGATTCGCTGGAGCTCAAGCAGAGCCTCGGCTGCGCTCATCGGCGGTCAGGGTCCCTCGGGCGGCGCACAGGTCTCAACATAGGCGTCGAGGGGCACCGAGGGCAGAGGCGCGTAGGGGTCGAGCACCTCCGGAGGGATCGTGGTCGCGGTCGTCACCGGTTCGAGGATCGGGATCGGTGCGTTCGGATCCACCCCGTCCGCCGGGGGCTCCACCACTGGGGGGACGGTCTCGACCGGCAGGCCGGTGTCGGGATCGATGACCGGGGGCAGGGTGGTTGTCGGGATGGGCTGCTGGTAGCCGACGACGATCTGCGCGCATTCGGTGCCCGGCAGGTAGAGCCGGACCGGCGCGCGGAGGGACGGCGGCGGGGCCGACCAATCGGTGGCGGGCACGCCCCGGTGCGCCTCGGTCATATACGCCCCCCAGATCTGCGCGGGGAAGGTGCCACCTTGGACCCGCGGGACCCCTTGCTCGACGAACTCGGGGATCGAGACCATCGCCGTGTACCGGTCGGGGTCGCGAACCATGACCGCGGTGACGAGTTCCGTAGTGCCCCCCACGAACCATGCCGTGTAGTTGTTCTGCTGGGTTCCGGTCTTCCCGGCGGCCGGACGCGCGGCCGCGAAGTCGGACAGCTCGCGTCGGGCGGTTCCGAGCGTGAGGGTGTCCTTCATGATGTCGATCGCCGTCAACGCGACTCCCGGGTCAAGCACACGGGAAGGCTCGCCGCGGTGCGTGTAGAGGCGGCGTCCACTCGAATCTTCGATGCGCTCCACGTAATAGGGCTCGAGGTGCTCCCCGGCGTTCGCGAGCGTCTGCATGCCCGCCGCCATATCGAGTGTGCTCATCTCGTTGGCGCCGGTGGCGAAACTCGCGAAGGGCTCGATGGGAAGTCGCACATCGGCCGGGAGTTCGCGGTCGAGGTAGATCGATCCTGCCATCCGGTAGACGGTGTCGACGACGCGGTTGAGTCCAACGATCTGGGAGAGTCGCGCGAAGGCGCAGTTGATCGATCGGTAGGTGTGTTCCCGGAGGGTCGCGATGCCGCCGTCGACCCCGCCGGTGATCTCGAAGACGGGCTCGATGTTGTTGCCGACGTTCGGAAGCGAGCAGGGCCGGGTTCCGTCGATGACGTCCTCGGGGATGGCCCCGGCCTGCAGGGCCGCCGCGAGGATGAAGATCTTGATGCTCGATCCGGTCTGGCTCGGAGCGAGGGCGAGGTTCACCTCGTTCTGGCCGGGCACGAAGCCGCGACCGCCGACCATCGCGCGGATCGCCCCCGACGACGTGTCGAGTGAGGTGAGCGCGGCATCGAAACCCTCAACAGTGTCGGGGAGGAGGTCGCGCGCCTCCTCGGCCGCCGCCTGAAGATCAGGGTCCAGGGTCGTGTGGATGCGCAGACCTCCTCGGTAGAGGGCGGTGTAGCGCTCCTCGTAGGTCTCGCCGAGCAGGTCCGAGCCGTTCAGCAGGTACTCCCGGAGCGCCTCGGTGTAATACGTGCGGTCGACCTCACGGGTCGGGATGCGCTGGACGCGCTCAGGGATGACGAACTCGGCCTCAATCGTCTCGGCCTCGGCTTCGGTAACGAACTCGTCCTCAACGAGCCGAGCGAGCACCTGACGGAACCGCGCGCGACTTCGCTCGGGCCGGTTGATCGGGTCGTAACTCGATGGAGCCCTGACCAGTCCCGCGAGGAAGGCGGCCTCGATGAAGTCGAGTTCGGGGACCGATTTACCGAAGTAGGTCTCGGCGGCGGCGGCGATGCCGTAGGAGTTGTTGCCGAAGAACACCGTGTTGAGATAGCGCTCCATGATCTCGGTCTTCGAGATCTCCTTCTCGAGGCGCACGGCGTAGGCGATCTGGAGGATCTTGTATCGGCTGTCGCGCTCGAAGCCGGCCATGAAGTCGTTCTTGACGACCTGCATGGTGATGGTGGAGGCACCTTGGACGGGGCCCTCCGAGGCGAAGTTCGAGAGGGTCGCGCGCACCAGACTGCGCACGTTCACCCCGTGGTGCACCCAGAACTCGTTGTCCTCCACGGCGACGAAGGCATCGATGACGTGGCCAGGCACCTCGGCAAGGGTGACGGGTTGGGAGTTCTCGAGCTCGTAGACCGCAATCTCGTTGCCGGCGCGGTCGTAGACATAACTGCGTTGGGAGAGCGGGATGAATTCGGGCAGTTCGACCGGGGTCTCCCGATGGGCGTTCGCTACCCGCCAGATCTGCGGCGCGACGGCCGCGACGACCCCGGTGACGAGCAGAGAGGCCGCGCCGATCACCAGGCCAAGGCGCAGAATCCAACTCATCCGGCCCACGGGTCGAGCGTACCGATGGACGACTACGGTGTCCGGTCATGTCCGACTCCCCCCGCCCGTTCCGATTCGGCATCCAGGCGTCAACCGCACCCGACCGGCAGGCCTGGGTGGAGGCGGCGCGTCGCTACGAGGATCTCGGGTACGCGGCGCTCACCATGCCCGATCACTTCGACGGTCAACTCGCCCCGGTTCCCGCCCTCCAAGCGGTGGCGGACGCCACCACGACGTTGAGGGTCGGTGCCCTCGTCCACGACAACGACTACAAACATCCACTCGTTTTGGCCAAGGAGCTCGCGACGATGGACGTGCTCTCCGACGGTCGGCTCGAGATCGGTCTCGGCGCCGGCTGGATGGCCGTGGATTACGAACGGTCAGGCATCCCCTACGACCCGCCCGGTACGCGCGTCAGCCGCTTCATCGAGGGTCTCGAGGTGATCCGCGGTTGTCTCGCCGACGGACCGTTCTCGTTCTCGGGCGAGCACTACACGATCACCGATTACGACGGTTTGCCGAAACCGGTGCAGCGACCGTGCCCCCCGATCCTCATTGGCGGTGGAGGTCCGCGCGTGCTGAAGTTCGCCGCTCGGCACGCCGACATCGTCGGCATCAACGCGACGCTCACCTCAGGAGCGGTCGACGGCTCGACCTTCGACTCGATGTCGGCGGAGGCCGTCGACGCGAAACACGCGATCGTCGTCGAGGCCGCCGGTGAGCGGATCGCGGAGATCGAGATGAACGTCCGAGCGTTCCTCGTGCAGGTCACCGATGACGTCTCCGGCGCGATCGATGGCATCGCCGCCTTCACCGGAGCCTCAAGCGACATGATCGCCGAATCGCCGTTCGCGCTGATCGGCCCGCCGTCGAAGCTGATCGAGGATCTTCTCGCGCGCCGAGAGCGCTGGGGCTTCTCTTATGTCATCGTCGGCCCCGACGAGGCCGAGGCCTTCGCCCCAGTCGTCGCCGAGTTGGGTGGACGCTGATCAGCCGAAGCGGCGTTCCTTCTCGATGACGACGATGCCGTTGTCGCTGACCGTATAGCGCTCGGCGTCGGCGGCGCGGTCGAGTCCGATCCGCTCAAAGTTCGGGATGACTACGTTCTTGTCGACGATGCACCGGTTGAGCCGGGCACCAGCGCCGATGTGCACGCCCTCCATGATGATGGAGTCGGTCACGTGGGCGTCGTGGTCGATGAACACGCGAGGAGAGATGATCGAACGCTCCACATGTGAGCCCGACACGATCGAGCCCTGGCTGAGAAGGCTGCCGTCGACGAAGGCGGGCTCACCGCCGACACCGCGGGACACCTTGGCCGGCGGTAGGGCCTTCCGGTAGGTGTACACGGGCCAGCGTTCGTTGTACAGGTTGAAGATCGGCACGGGAGCGATCAGGTCCATGTTCGCCTCGTAGTAGGCGTCGATGGTTCCAACATCGCGCCAGTAGCCGTTCTCCCGCTCGTCCTGACCGGGGATGACATTGGTGGAGAAGTCGTAGACCTGAGCGACGCCCTGACGGGTGAGGGCGGGAATGACATCGCCGCCCATGTCGAAGAGCGGTTCTTCCTCGTTCGGGGTGACGATGTCGATCAGGGTCTGGGTGTCGAAGACGTAGTTGCCCATGCTCGCGAGACAGCGAGTGTCGTCGCCCGGCATCGTCGGTGGGTTCGCCGACTTCTCGTGGAAGGCGATGATGCGCCCGTCGTGATCCGCTTCGATCACGCCGAACTGGGAGGCCTCGGAACGTGGCACCGGGATCGCGGCAACAGTCACACCAGCCCCGCGCGTCCGATGCTGCTCGACCATCTGTCGTGGGTCCATCCGATAGATGTGATCCGCTCCGAACACGGCGACGATGTCCGGACGCTCGTCGTAGATGAGGTTGAGGTTCTGATACACCGCGTCGGCCGAACCTCGGAACCACTGCGGGCCGCGACGCATTTGGGCAGGCACCGGCGTCACGTAATTGTCGAGAAGCGTCGAGAAGCGCCAGGTCTGAGAGATGTGCCGGTCGAGGCTGTGGCTCTTGTACTGGGTGAGCACGACGATCTTGAGATAGCCGGCGTTCGCGAAGTTCGACAGGGCGAAGTCGATGATGCGATAGGTGCCTCCGAATGGCACCGCGGGTTTCGCGCGGTCGTTGGTGAGCGGGAGCAACCGCTTGCCCTCTCCACCGGCGAGCACCATCACCAGAACCTTCGGATCGAGAGCCATCGCCGACGAGCGTACCGCTCAGCGGCAAGACGTTCGGGGTGCGTCAGTTATCGCGAGCGAGCCGTCGGTAGGTATCGGCGTACTCGCGTGCTGGCCCGTCCCAGGACCAGTCGACCGACATCACGCGCCGGCGGAGCGTGGCGAGTCGGCGGCGATCCCCGCATCGCCGGGCGGCGCGATGCAGCGCGGAGATGACCGGTCCGACCTCGGCCCGATCAGCCACAAAGCCGCGTCCCGAGCGCGGATGCGCATCCACGTCCGGCACGGTGTCGACGAGCCCGCCGACACCGGTGACCACTGGAATCGATCCGTAGCGCATTGCCTGCATCTGGGTGAGCCCGCAGGGCTCGAACCGGCTCGGCATCACGAAGAGATCCGAACCGGCGAACATGAGGTGAGCGAGTTGCTCGTCGTATCCCTCGACGAAGGCGAACCGATCAGCATGAGCCGCCGACAGATCGGCGAGGCGCTCGGCGAGGTCTCGTTCGCCCGAGCCGAGGATGGCGAGGCGCATCGGGAACTCGTCGAGCAGCGGCACGACCGGCTCGAGAAGATCGATGCCTTTCTGATCGGTGAGGCGGGTCACTGCGACCGCGAGCAGACGCCCGTCGTCGGCGAATCCGAGTCGTTCGCTGAGCGCGGCGCGCGACCGCTCTCTCGGCCCGAGGTCCTCGACGGAGAACGGCGCCGGCAGGGCCGGGTCAGTGCTCGGATCCCAGAGCGCCGTGTCGATCCCGTTGAGAATCCCCGTCACCGCGCCGCCACGGTCGCGGAGCGGTCCATCGAGGCCGAACCCACCCTCGACGCTCAAGATTTCGGCAGCGTGATGGGGTGAGACCGCGACCACCCGGTCGGCGAGGGCAATCGCCCCCGTCAGCGGATTCAGCCCGCCCCACCACTCGTAGTGACGCCCTCGAGGACCGATCACGTCGAGCCACTCCGAGCCGGTCGCCCCCTGATGAGCCAAATTGTGGAGCGAGAGCACCGTCGGGACCGCGGGGTCGATCGCTGCAAGAGCGGTCGCGGTATGCCAGTCGTTCAGGTGTACGACATCAGCTCCGCGCTCGTCGACGAACGCTGCGACGGCGCGCGCGAATCGGAGGAACCGCTCGGTGTTGTCGAGCCAGCCCCGCCCGTCGGGTTGCAGATACGGGTGACTCCGAGCGATTCCCGGCACGTCGACCAGATGGACGCGCCCGGCGATCGTGTGCTCACCGACACGGATCGAACCCGGCCCCGCCCAGTCCGGGAGCGCGAGCGGGATCCGCTCCTCGCCAGCGAGCTCCACACCCCCGTAGTCGGGCAGGAGAACATCGACCTCTACCCCGGCGCGACGGAGCGCGCTGATCAGTCCACTCGCGGCGGCGGCGAGGCCGCCAACGGTGGCGAGCGGCGCCAATTCGGCGGTGGCGAAGGTGATGCGCACCTCCACATTGTGGTGGATGGTTGACCCGAGCGCACAGGAGTGAGCGTCCGATCCGCCGGGTTACGACGCACAATGGTGAGACATGACCGACATCGACTCCGGAGACGACATCCGCCTGCTCGGCCGAATCCTCGGCGAGGTGATCGCCGATCAGGCCGGTGCGCCCGTGTTCGACCTCATCGAGCGGGTCCGTCGCACTGCGGTGGAGTCGCGTCGTCAGGGAGAGTCGCCGATCTCCGCCCTCGGCGTTGACCTCGACGGAGCCGAGATCAACGACATCCTGCATGTCGTCAGGGCGTTCGGGTGGCTGGCGCTCCTCGCCAACACCGCCGAGGATCTCCACCTCGAGCATCGGCGGCGTGAGCATCTCGACGCCGGAGAAGTCGACCGTCCAGGTGGTGTGGCTGCGACGATGACCGCGCTTCTCGACACCGGCATCGACGCATCCGCCGTCGCCAACGCCCTCGGGCACCTGCGCGTCTCCCCGGTGCTTACCGCACATCCGACCGAGGTGCGGCGCCAGACCATCCTCGATGTCGTCGAGCGCATCTCCGATCTCCTCGAGCATCGACGACTTGTCCCCTCGTCCCCCTCCGCCACCGCCGAGGTCGATACCGCGCTGCGCGACGAGGTGCTCACTCTCTGGCAGACAGCGATCCTGCGTCTCTCGAAATTGAGGGTGAACGACGAGGTGAACGAGGCGCTCCGCTACTACGCATCGAGCCTCTTCACGGTCGTGCCCCAACTGCAGGCCGAGGTGGAACATCTCGCTCAGGCTCGGCTCGGAAGGACAATCGACGGCACGGATCTCATCCAGATGGGTTCGTGGATCGGAGGGGACCGCGACGGCAACCCCTTCGTGACCTCGGAGGTGCTCGCTCACGCGGTGACAGCGAACGCCAGCGCGGCCGCCCGCCATCATCTCCTCGGGCTGATCGGGTTATCGCGCAAACTCTCGATGTCCGCTCGATTGGTGAGCCCGACGGCTGAGCTCCTCGCTCTCGCCGAGGCATCCGGTGACGACTCGATTTTCCGAGCCGACGAGCCCTACCGCCGGGCGCTCCGCGGAATCCACGCACGACTCTGGGCGACCTTCGCCGAGGTGCTCGACGAGGTCCCCGGGACCGAGCCCCGCCACCCCCTCCCTCCGTACGCGTCGATCTCGGAGTGCGTCGACGACCTCCGCGCCGTCGAGCGTTCCCTCGAATCCCACGGCGCGGCCGATCTTGCCCTCCACCGGGTGGCTCCCCTCCGCCGCGCGATCGCCACCTTCGGAACGCATCTCTGCCGACTCGACCTGCGCCAAAACTCAGCGGTGCACGAGCAGGTCATCGCTGATCTCACCCGCTCGTCAGGATTCGATTACCGGACTGCCTCCGAGGATGACCGGATCGCGCTCCTGCTTGATCTCATGCAGGGCAGGGCGACACTCGCGGCCGCCTCCGAGCCCGCGGTGCTCTCGGAGTTGGCGGTGCTCGATACCGCAGCTCGCGCGCAGCGGCTCCACGGACGAGGAGTGCTCGGTCAACTGATCATCTCGAAGGCCGAGTCGGTGAGTGATGTCCTCGAGGTGGCGGTGCTCGCCGAACACGCCGGCCTCGAACCGCTTGATATCGCCCCGCTCTTCGAGACCATCGACGACCTGCGGTCCGGCCCCGAGGTCATCGACCGACTGCTCTCCCTGCCGGTCTACCGCGATCGCGTGGCCGCGCTCGGGAACGTGCACGAGGTCATGATCGGTTACTCCGATTCAAACAAGGACGGCGGCTACCTCATGTCGCAGTGGTCGCTCCACCGGGCCCAGCGCCGCCTGGTCGGCGTGGCGGCGCGCCACGGCGTTCACCTGCGCCTCTTCCACGGACGCGGCGGAACGGTCGGTCGAGGAGGCGGCCCGGCCCATGAGGCGATCCTCGCTCAGCCCGTCGGGACGGTGAACGGCGATATCCGGGTCACCGAGCAGGGCGAGATGGTCGCCGCGAAGTACTCGCGCCCGGTGACCGCCGCCCGCAACCTCGAGACGCTCGTTTCGGCCACGCTGACCGCGACGCTCAGGTCGGGCGACGACGATGATCCGGTGGTCGATGACGACCTCATGGATCTTCTGGCTGACGCTTCCCACCGCGCCTACCGATCGCTCGTCCACGACGATCCCGACTTCGCTGGCTTCTTCCGCAGTGTCACTCCGGTCAGCGAGATCTCCCGACTCAACGTCGGCAGCCGACCGGCATCGCGGTCGGCCTCCGACCGCATCGACGACCTCCGCGCCATCCCGTGGGTCTTCGCCTGGAGCCAATGCCGGCTGTCACTCCCCGGATGGTTCGGGCTCGGCAGCGCTCTCGCGGCCGCGGAGGCAGCCGGACGTCTCAACGAGGTCGTCGTGCTCAACCACGGCTCACGTTTCACCCGCACCGCGCTCTCGAACGCGGCGATGGTGCTCGCCAAGGTGGATCTTGGGATCGCCGAGCGCTACGTAGATCGACTCGCGGTCGATCGGTCCGCCGCGGAGCGGATCTTCGCCGCGATCTCCGAGGAGCACGCGACAACGATCCGCCTGTTGACCGAGGTGACCGGTTCGGGCGACCTCCTCGCCGATAACCCGGTGCTGGCCCGCAGCATCACGAACCGCTTCCCCTACCTCGACCCGCTCCACGTGCTCCAGGTCGACCTGTTGCAGCGCCTCCGAGCGGGCGACGACAGCGAGTTGGTGCAGCGGGGCATCCAGTTGACGCTCAACGCCATCGCGACCGGACTCCGCAACAGCGGCTGAACGGTCCCGGGAACGACGAACTCCCGTCTCGCTCGGCGAGGCGGGAGTCGGCGCGTGCTATCGGGAGGACCCGAATCGAACGGGGTCGAGGATGATCAGACAGCTTTGACGTTGACGGCTTCGGGACCCTTACGTCCCTCGCCGACCTCGAACTCCACCTGCTGGCCATCGACCAGGGTGCGTCGGCCGGAGCCTTCGATGTTCGAGAAGTGGACGAACAAGTCGTCCTCTCCGTCGCGGCTGATGAATCCGAAGCCCTTCTGATCGTTGAAGAACTTCACGGTTCCGGTGGCCATGTGGGGTACTCCCTTACTTGATACGTGCGGTTCGTCGAACGGGACGAACCGTCGGCGGCGAATGCTAACGGGAGGGTTCGGCGAACCCTCCGGCTCAGCCCTTGGTGGCGCCGAGTGTCAGACCGGAGATGAACTGGCGGCGCAGGATGAAGAAGACGATGAGGGTCGGGAGCGCCGCGATCATGGCTCCGGCGGCCAGCAAGTTGTAATCGGTGACGAACTCTCCTTGGAGGCGACCGAGCGCAGAGGTGATCGGTCGCTTCGAGTCGTTCGACATGAGCACGAGCGCCCAGAAGAAGTCGTTGTAGATCCACGTGGTCATGAGGACGGCGAGCGAGGCGAGCGGGGGGCGCAGCAGCGGGAGCATGACGTTCCAGTAGTGCCGGAACACCGACGCCCCGTCGACCTTGGCGGCCTCGGAGATCTCTTTCGGGATCGTCTTCATGTAGCTCGAGAGCACAAAGGTGGCGAAGCCCATCTGGAAGGCCACGTGGATAAGCACGACACCCCATTGAGAGTCGTAGAACAGCCGGCGGTTGCCGAGCCAGTCACCGACGGTCAGATACGCCTTGAAGACCGGGATGAACACCAGCTGCGGAGGCAAGAGGTTGCCGGCGGTGAACAACAGCAGCATCGACACGTTCCAGCGGAACGAGTAGCGAGAGACGACAAATGCGGTGACCGAGCCGAAGAGCAGGGTGAGAAAGACCGCGGGTGCGGTGATGATCAGCGAGTTCCAGAGGTAGGTCGGCAGGTCCATGCGCTCGATCGCTGTGCTGTAGTTGCCGAATCCGATGCTCTCGGGTACCGAGAAGACGCCGTTGGCCCGGATCTCCTTGTACGGACGGAGCGAGCTCCACAGCGTCCACACGATCGGGAAGATCCAGACCAGGGCGAACACGCAGATGAAGATCGAGATGAAGCGGTCCTTCACCCGTTGGCGTCCCCGGTAGCGGCGTGCGATGGTCGCGGTCATGAGACGTCCTGTCGGAACTGTTGTCGCAGGTAGGCGATGATCGGACCGATCGAGAGGACGAACAGGATCACCGCGTAGGCGGCCCCCTTCATGGACGCTCCCTCACCGGCGATGTTCTGGAACACCAGGATGCCGAGGATCGGCAGGCCGGCGCTCGTGCCGTAGATCACGTAGACCATGTCGAAGGCTCTCAGCGACTCGATCATGGTGATGACGACGATGATGATGTTGACCGGACGCATCGTCGGGAGGACCACCTTGCGGAAGGTCTCCCACTCGGTGGCGCCGTCGATCGCCGCGGCTTCGCGCAGTGCCGGATCCACGGCCTTCAGCCCGGCGAGGTACAGCAGCATGATGTAGCCGATGTGCCGCCATGACGCCATCACCATGATGACGTAGATGTTGATGTCGTAGTTGCCGAAGAACGAGACGGCGTTGTCGATGTCGCGGCCGAGCAGACCGTTGACGAAGCCGTCGGGTCGGAGCATGAAGTTCCAGATGATGCCGGTGACCGCGAGGGACAGGACGACCGGGATGTAGTAGGCCGACTGGTAGAAGCGGTGCCCTCGAATCTCCCGGTCGATCTGGTAGGCGAGCAGCACACCGAGGGGCGTCGCGATGAGGAAGAACCATCCGAGCCAGATCGCGTTGTTGCGCAGCGCGTCGTAGAAGGCCGGCGTCGAGAAGAAGATGTTCTCGTAGTTGTCGACCCCGGCCCAGGTGATGTCGGAGAAGTTGATCCCCGTCCAGAACGTGAACGACAGCAGGATCGTCGCGATCGCCGGCAGCCACACCAGCAACACGTGGAAGAACGTCGGGAGTCCGACGAACAGACCGAGGGTGGCTCGGTCCCCACGTGAAGACAGGCGTCGGCGACGGCGGGAGCGCGGCTCCCCTGCTGTCGTCACGGACATGTTCAGTTGTCAGCGTTGGTTTGCGTCAGAGCGGCGGGAGGGCGTCCCACTGCTCCTGCAGGCTCTCCAGGATGCCGTCGATGGAGGACGGATCGCGGAACCACTGCTGGAAGGCAGGGCCGACGACCGGGCCGGCGAAGTCGGGCCGGGTGTCGCGGTCGAGGAACTGCGTGATGTACTTCGCCTCGTCCATGACAGCGAGCTGCTGCTTCTGGAAGGAGTCGTACGACGACGTGTCCTGGTTCTTGTTGGCCGAGGTCATCGGGACACCGGTGTCGAGCATGGCCTGCATGCCCTCCTTGGAACCGGCGAACTTGATGAGGTCCTTGCCGCCGTCGGTGTTCTCGCCGTTGGCCGCCACGCAGAAGCCGTCGATCGGAGCGTCGATCGTGTCGCGGGCGTGCTCCGGGTTGATCTCCGGGAACGGGATGATCCACAGGTCGTCGTAGTCCTCCTGGGACTGCTCGAGGAAGTTGCCGCCGAACCAGGAGCCCATGAGCATGGCGCCGGCCTTGCGCTGCAGCAGGAGCTGCATGGCGCCGTCCCACTCGAGGTCGAGGACGTTGTCGTTCATGTACGGGACCAGCTGCTCCCAATGGGTGAACACCTCGCGGGTGCGGGCGTCGGTCCACTGCTCACGGCCGGCCATGAGGTCGACGTGGTACTGGTAGCCGTTGATGCGGGCGTTCAGGATGTCGAACGTGCCCATGGCTTCCCAGCCGCCCTTGTCACCGGCGGCGAATCCGACGAGGCCCTTCG
>Ga0222718_10003394_pt1 | contig 13688 bp, 14 predicted proteins | sample C33_27DmetaG_FD_165045 | JGI IMG/M metagenome (GOLD analysis project Ga0222718, IMG submission 165045) | Estuarine water microbial communities from San Francisco Bay, California, United States - C33_27D | ecosystem: Environmental > Aquatic > Marine > Unclassified | place: USA: California... | reverse complement strand
GTATAGCGCTTGTAGTTCTGACGAAAAAAGCTGACCTGAGGGGAGCCAGTGATGTAGACATCCTGAGCACCGACTGACACGAGCTCAATTAAAGCAGCAGACATTTATTAATAAATGATATTAAAATTTTAGCTCAATATAAACATATGGTAGTCTTTCAAGCTTTGACTTGGGAGGCGAGGGATGTCGATGATGAACACTTGATCAGCATTTTGGGAAAGACGGAGGATGGAAAGTCTGTATGTGTCACAACAGTTTTCGAACCCTATTTTTTTGTAAAGTTGCCGAGGGGGACGACCGATCAAGATGTCCGTATACTTTACAATGACCTGAACAAACTTCGACCAGATCATGTGACGAGTTATAGTATCACACGAAAGAAGGATGTTTGGGGTTTTCAAAATAATGAGATGTTTGCATTCATGCGTCTCAATTTCAAAAGCCTCGTCGATCGTAGAAAGGTAAATTCCATTTTCGGATACAACCGTGACTTCCGAAAGTATCATGTATATGAAGCTAATCTCGACCCTGTCCTGAGATTAATGCATCGCACGGGTATTCAGTCGACGGGATGGCTTGATACTGGTAGTGAATGTGTTCGTTCTCATCTTGCAAAGGTTGATATAGATTTATGGTGCAATGAATGGAAAACACTGAAACCCGTGGAGAGAGATGATATTGCTCCGTTTGTTGTAGCCTCCGTTGATATTGAATGTAACAGTTCAACTGGAAAATTTCCAGATGCTGATGTCCCAGGTGATTCATGTTTTCAAATTGCTTTATCACTTTGTAGATTTGGAAATGACGAACCGTACGAGAAGACGTGTCTTTGTTATAAAAAAACAGATGGCCCTGATGTCGTGAGTTTCGAAACCGAAAGGGAAATGCTTGAGGCATTTCAAAAATATATTCAAGAGAAAGATGTTGACATTATTACAGGTTGGAATATTTTCGGATTTGATCTCGAGTATATCTTCAAAAGGGCTCATTTGACTGACTGTCATGAAGAATTTTTCAACCTTGGAAAACTCCACGACCCACCAAGTGATTTGTTACTGAAAAAATTAAGTTCAAGTGCTCTCGGTGACAACTTTCTGAAACTTCTTCCTATGACTGGGCGTTTCATTTTTGATATGTTTCATGAAGTGAAGAAGGGCTACAAACTCGATTCGTACAAGCTCAATGAAGTTTCAAAGTTGTATCTGGGTGATCAAAAAATTGACATGCCCGCAAAAGAGATGTTTGCTCGGTACAAAGAGGGTGATCCAAGAAAGTTGGGCGAAGTTGCAGAATATTGTATCAAGGATACTCTTCTTCCTCATAAACTTTTGAAGAAGCTCTGTACTCTTCTCAATCTTATTGAGATGGCTAAAGCTACGTGGGTGCCATTATGTTTTTTAGTTGAGCGTGGGCAGCAAATCAAGGTGTTTAGTCAGCTTACAAAAAAGGCACGCGAGCTTGGATATATGGTTCCAACTATTAAGTACGGCTCTCTCCCAGAAGAACATTACGAAGGTGCGACTGTTCTCGATGCACAAAAGGGGGCATATTATACACCGATTACAGCCCTAGATTTTGAAGCACTATATCCATCAATCATGATGGCACACAATCTATGTTACTCTACACTCGTTATGGATGAGTATCGGTACGGTAATGTTCCTGGTATAAACTATGAATCATTCAAAATTGGCGACAAAATATATAAATTTGCGCAAGGTGTACCCAGTCTTTTACCCGCAATTCTTCTTGAACTCAAACAATTTCGTAAAAAAGCTAAAAAGGATATGGCCGCTGCGACGGGATCGATGAAAGAGGTATACAATGGTAAGCAATTGGCTTACAAAGTTTCGATGAACTCTGTGTATGGGTTCACAGGCGCTGGGAAAGGTATTTTGCCATGTGTACCAATCGCATCTACGACAACATGTCGGGGTCGGGGTATGATTGAAGAGACAAAGACATATGTAGAGGCGAACTTTCCAGGTGCAAAGGTGCGGTATGGTGACACGGATTCTGTGATGGTTGAGTTTGATGTTGGGGGACGAACAGGTGAAGAAGCTGTCAAGTACAGCTGGGAAGTGGGTGAACGAGCGGCTGAGGAATGTAGCGCCTTATTCAAAAAGCCAAACAACTTGGAATTGGAAAAGGTGTACTGGCCATACTTTCTCTATTCAAAAAAGAGATACGCCGCTAAGTTATGGACCAAGGGTAAGGATGACCAGATGCATATGGACTATATAGACATCAAAGGACTCCAGGTTGTTCGCAGAGACAATACACCTCATGTGAGAGAGGTGTGTAAAGAACTTCTCGATGTCGTTCTGAATGCACCCGACACTGGTCCGCCTATGGAATTGGCTAAAGAAAGGGCGATTGAACTCCTCTCGGGAGACGTCCCGAATGATAAGTTGGTACTAAGTCAGTCTCTCTCGGACACGTACAAAGTGAGTGGTGAATCTGTATCCGTCACTGGACACCGAATCGGTGAAATTAACCAGGCACATGTACAAGTTGTTCATAAGATGCGACAGCGCAAACCGGGGTCGGAACCACAATCGGGTGACCGTGTGCCGTACCTTCTCACGAATACGGGCGATCCAAAGGCCAAAGCGTTTGAAAAGTCTGAGGATCCCAAATACGTCGAAGATAATGATGTCCCGGTTGATTATCTGTATTATTTCGAAAATAAGTTTTTGAATCCGGTATGCGATCTCCTCGACCCCTTATTTGAAAACCCTAAACAAGAGATATTTGGGGAGATTCTGGAACAACACAAACCCAAGAAGAAAAAGACTGGTCCCGCTCTGAGTGGGATGAAGAAGGAACAACTCATAGAAGAGTGTAAGCGTTTGGGTCTCGATGATTCCGGGAAGGTCGCAGATCTCAAGGAAAGGATTAAAGCATCCACGAGAAGTGAATCGATCGAAGACTTATTTAAAAACTACGAACAAAGTAGTAATAAGACATGAGTCTATATGACAAGATTATTGAACTATTCGAGGAGGAGGTTAATCAACGTATTGTTTCTATCATGAACGAATACGTCACCATCATTTCCAAGAAGCATGGGATTTCTCTGGATTTACTTCTAAAGGATATTCCTGAGATATTCTCAGGAACGATCTGCAAAGGTACGAAGAATGATGGGCGGAGGTGTACATTTAGGGGAACAAATAATGGGTACTGTAGACATCACGCAGCTCAATATAATCGCTTAGAACATGTACATATCACGAGGAACGTTACACATACACATGGTCCCGAAAAAATGTTTGTCGATGGTTGTCCGGGATGTTCTATTTCAAAAGAGCTTATAGATTTGAATACTATGATTGGTAATGAGCAAATCTGATATCCTACTAACATCCATAAATAATTTTTACAACGAAGAGGAAAACAGAAACAAATTGAAGAATATTCTAGATAAGTCGAGTGGTATTTCACTACGAAATCTTGAATGGTTCATCACAAACTATTCTAAAAAAAATCATACATCGTTTAAAACTCAAGATGGAAAACTTTTCACAGTTCACTGTGCATATAAATCGAGTCTTGATGGGTACAGTAAAAAGCTTTTTGATCCATTCTGTCGCTCTGAAAAGTTTGCATATATAGTCCCCGGAACATCTCATGAAATTCATACGACTTTGGCACAGTTGAATTTCATCAAATGGTGTATCAAGAACAACATCATCGATTACATTAGCACTAACAAATCTTCACTATTTAGTAAGCAATAGACATAAATCCTCCATCAAATACAAATGTCTGATATCCAGTGTAGTACATGTTCAGAGAGTATGTTTTAGCCGAAACATCCACTTCTGTCGTGTCTAGTTTTACTTCTATGTTCGTTTTATCTGACTGTATCTGACTAAAATCCAAGTTCCCCGATGGTTCCACATTGATCGGATTCATCGAGAAACTATATGTATAGATATTTCGGATAGGTCTCGCCAAACGAGTACGATACGGAATGAGATATTTGTAATATTCGTGATTAGTTTTTGTAATATTTGGTAGACGGTTTCCACTGATGTAAAAACTGGCCGATTCCATGATGGGATCGAAAAATGTCGTTTGATCGTCGAAGCTCACATTAGATGAAAAATTAAAACGATTTTGGTATAACCTCTGTTCATTTACATCCGACGAACCAATCGCATCACCTTCATTTTCAAAATCTGTATTTCTCAAAAACCAATGAATACATTTTACAGGAATATCAGGTACGAGATTATTCACAATTGTGTCAATACCAAGATCACTTACCGTAGTTGGATGTTTTTTTACGATATCTGTGATTAGAGTTTGTCTTTCACTGGACAAATAGTTTCTTTCTTCGGGACTGACGGTAATCTCTTCGGTCACGATATTGAACGACTGAAGACTCAGTGTACCAGTGAAATTTGTAAAAAATGTCTGTTGATGAAATTCCAATTCAAACTCAATTTTTTGGCGATGAATAGCGCACACAGGGAAGTAAGGTCTGTTTGGTTTGTTTGAAGAATATTCATCACTCGCATACTTTCTCGAAAAAAAGAAGTGCAATGGGATGACGAGATTTGAACTTGAACGCGCATATTCTTCCTCTCTACTCGATTCATCCAGACCCAAATTTCTATTGACAAGAAATCTATTCGCTACTTTTTCAGAAATTTCGAGGTACAAGTCATCATATATAATTCCCCAATCATCGTGAATCTTTTCAACTTCGAGGCCATCTACAAACATCGTGATGCTCTTGAGAATGTGCCTACCGAGTTGATCAGCATAGTTGCCGTTTGCTATTCCAGGCATTGTTATACTAAGATACATGTTACTCAACAAATCACCCATATTTGTGGGATTAAATTGAACCTTTACAGTTTGTCCAAATGGCCATCCAGCAATAGTCCCATTATTCACTACATTTCGACTTCTGTGATATTTTCTAAATTCGGAATGTCTCTTTGTTTTATAATTAAAAAATGATTCTTCTGGGTCTTTGGAAAGGAGGTGTGTATCCTGCTTTCCAATAGCTTTAAGGGAAATTTTAGCAGCCTCACCCATATCTATTAACTGCTCACATATTTTTAATATCATTCTTCCACATCGTGATGTGACTCGTCTTCATCATTCGCTCGAGATCAATTTCAGCCTGTCGTGCCTCATCTGTGAGTGCCTTGACGCGTTCCTCTGTGTATTCCACCGTCTTCGTGTTTAGGAGGTAGTCCAAGTTTCCATCAATCTTAGGAAAGATGGAGGACATCTCCGCCTCTAATTCCACCTTTTTCCTCTTGAACACCACCAACTTTCCTTCGATCACCATGGAAACAAACTTGGATTTGTGACCACACATCGCAGCCCTCTTTTCAAGGACATCGATGAGGTGCGCCTTTCGTTTCTTGTAGTGGTCGAGACGAAGTTCCACAAAATCTTTCAAGATTTCCTCGGGACTCGCGTACTTGTGAATACCCTTTGTGGGGTGAAAGAGATGCATATTTGAGACACGGAACGTCTTTCTCAACTTGAGATCCTTGAGTAGATCCTTACCCGTATACTCCATGATTTCAAAGTGTACATCTTCGGTGGTTGAATTGTTGACGTACCCCCCGATCAACTTCTTTTCTACGAGACCATCCAGGTATTCCTTATAATCCTGGGTCCATCGACCTGGGGGAAGTTCTGTGACCACTATATTCATTCCTGACCAGTTCCAAACACCTTCCATCATCCATGTATCCTCCTCCTTATGGACAACTCCTTTGAAACCCCTGAACCAGGGTCGCATAGTAACGATTTCATCGCCATTCAAAATCCGCTTAATATTTTCCTTGATGTCAACTGGATTGAATGGAGGCACATAGCAACTGAATCCCGTACCAATACCCTCTGTACCATTCACTAGGACCATAGGGAGGGTTGGCATGTAGAAGTCGGGTTCAATTGAGCGACCATCGTCATCCAGGTAATTTAGAACAGCGTCGTCCCTGGGATCAAAGATCTTTCGCGCATCCTTGGTCAGCTTCGTGAAGATGTACCTCGTCTGAGAGGCATCCTTACCTCCCATAAGACGAGTACCAAATTGACCACATGGTTCGAGAAGGTTGATATTGTTAGACCCAGTGTAATCATTCGCCAACTTTACGATCGTATCCGCTAGGGAAACTTCACCGTGATGGTAAGCACTCTTCTCAGCTACAAATGCCGCCAGCTGTGCAACTTTCATCTCATCCTTGAGATTCTTCTTGAAACAGGAGAACATCACCTTGCGCTGAGAGGGTTTGAGACCATCGGCCATGTGAGCGATGGACCGCTTGAGATCTGCGAGACTGAAATTTACCAAGTCCTTGTGTACAAAGTCTGTGATGTCCAATTGTTTCACACTTCCATATGGAACTTCAAGTTGATCAGCATCTTTCGCGGTGTTCTCCAAAAGCCAAGACTTTCTGGCATCAGCCTTCTTTTTGTCAAAGGCGAGAACAATTGAATCATTTGTCATCGTATCCATATCGAACTTTACAGTCAAGTCTTGTATCTTCTTGAAATACTCTCGAGCTTCAGCACTCGTGGAAGTACCGAGACCCTTGTAGTACTTAATCTTCCAACCTTGTTTCCCATCACCATACCAGGTACGGAATGCAGAGTCTGTGTAGAAGGACTTGGTTTGTGAAGCCTTCGTAGCTTTGATGATTGGTGTGACCATAGACACCACAAATCCAAGTTTCAAAAGACTGGGCCAAAAATAGTGAATCATATTAAGAATGAGACCCTTGATATGACTGCCATCATTATCAGCATCCGTCATGATCATTAGGCGTCCGTAGCGAAGCTCGGATACATTTTTGTAGTCCTTACCCTGTTGGAGTCCCAAAATCTTCTTGAGATCATTGAACTCCTGGTTTGAGGTAAGTTGTGCAACGGAGACATCTCGGACATTCTTACACTTACCACGGAGCGGGAAAACGCCGTAGTGGTCACGACCGACCACTGAGAGACCGGCGACTGCGAGGGTCTTCGCTGAGTCACCCTCCGTCACGATGAGGGTACAGTCCTTTGAGTGCACAGTACCAGCCTTGTTCGCATCATCCAGTTTGGGAATACCGGTAATCTTGGATTTACGCGCCCCACCATCAGACTTTGCGAGTTCCTTCATCTCCTTAAACTTCGAGAGTGCCAAGAGTTCCTCAGCGATTCCAGTCTTGAGTACATTCTTGATGAATGTCTTGGGCATTTCAAACTTACTTCCAAAACTTTGAGCTTTTGAGGTACACTCAGACTTCACTTGACTGGAAAATGTTGGATTCTCGAGGGTTGCCTTGACAAAAATGTTGAAGGCATTCTTCACCTGTTGAGGTCTCAACTTAATCTTTTTTGCCATTTCATCGATTACAGCGTTCGCGATAAGATTTGCGACATGATCGACGTGCGTACCACCCTTATTGGTACAGAGTCCATTTACAAATGAAACTTGTTCCATACCATTCTCAGCGGGTCCGATGCACACCGACCAACGATCGGTATTCGCCGAGTAGACTTCTTCAACACCCCCATGCATCTTGGCATACGCCTCAAATGTTTGTTTGGTGAGAATATCACCGTTTAACTTCACCTTACAGTTTTGGGTAGTACAGATGTTCGCGTCCCAAACCCTCTTTTGGAAAATATTGTAGATTGTGTCGTCCATTTTGGACATCCCGAAACGTTTCCATTCAGGGGTAAAGGTGATGGCGACAGATGACGTAGCACCTGAATGTTTTTTGATTTTTGGGGGGTCGCAGACAGTCATATTCTTTGACCAGGATTGGGTGTAGGTCTGTTTCGTCTCATGGTCTTTGATGACAATGGAAAAGTCGGTTGAGTAAATATTCGCCAACTTGGCACCGTACCCGTTACGACCTCCAACAATCCTTTTTTGAGAGTCATCATAGTTGGTACTTGTGAGGAGATGTCCAAAGACAAGTTCGGGGTTCCAGAGACCCTCCTTCTCATGCATACAAACACTGATTCCACCGAGAGGTCCATTGTTCTCGATGGTCACAGAACCTGATTCCTTATCTATGCTGACAGAGATGGAGTTGACCAGTTTGGGATGGAGGGAGTTGCGATCGATTGCGTTGACCAAGATTTCATCAAATATTTTCAAGAGGGCTGGGGAGTACTTGAGGTTCTTCTTGGTGAATTTATCACCATCGAGGATCCAGTAGGGTTCTGTACCCTGCTCGACAGGACCTACGTAGGAGTCAGGTCTCTTGAGAACATGTTCGATATGTGTGAGCTTTTGTACACTCTCCATACTTTCTTATTTTTATTACAACTCAAATCTCTAACTTAGGAACCAAATTTCTTTTTAACAGATTCAAGAAGTTTCAAAGCAGATAATATAAGTAGTATCTTCTTGGTGATTGGGATCTGTATTTCAGTTGGATGTGGTATAGAAGGTCTCCGCATTTTTTTATGTATTCGTCGTAAAGCATCACATGTCTCAAGATATTTACCCTCTGGCATCTGGTCCCTCACCTCGTCGATAGTGTTCATCACTATGAATAGATCTTTATCTACTGCCATAACTTAGTGTGATAATTTTTCTTTAGATACCTTAAGAGATGTACTTGTATCTCATTGTGGCCATTATCATTCTCATGATGATGATGCAAAATCGTTCGAGGGGTATGAAGCAGTGCATAGAAAAGTTGGTGAAGCAGTCGGCTAAATATGCCATCATGGCTCAACAGGATTCCTCCCCAGTTATGTCGGTGCGTCATGGGAACTATGCCGCGGCTTATGTCCACGCTCTCAAAGACATCGCGAACGAAACACAAATTCACAATTCCAGTGGTATAGATGTCAAGAAGTTCGTGGAACATATATTCAATGTTCAGGATATGACGACGAAAAAAACGGTCGACCAATTCCCAGATTTTGCTGGTCAATCTGATATATATCTTTCAGAAATTGCAGGAAATGCCTAAGTGGGGTCACTTAATCTTAAAAAATAAGAAATAAAAATGGAAATCATTCGTGATGAAATGTGGCAGCGTTGCCTCGCTGATGCGGCTAAGATGTACCGAGTCAGCGAACCAAATGAACCATGTTTCAAACTCGCAAATGCGACTTGGATCATGAAGAAAAAGTATCAGGAACATTTCAAGAAGAAAGAAGAACGAAAAACGATCGTGATTGATAAACCACCAGAAGTGGTAAATAATCAGAGGACAGGAAAAAAAATATGCTGCGCGACGACGATGAGTGGCAAACCCTGTGCATTTAGAGCTACGTGTGGGGAGTACTGTAAAAAACACAGTGTAAAGAATGCACAATTGGGAACCAAAGTAGATGTGAGCAGAATTAAAATCACCGACTAATAGAAACGTGATGTTAGACCAGGAGAGTCTTAGACCTGTAATAATAGCGATGGCACTTTACATCACTATCAGCACCCTCGTACCTCGCATAGCCACAAAACCATCTGGTATCCAAGTTCTTGATGATCTCGTGATGACTATCATCACGCAGAGGGACTCAATGATGAGTGGCACCATTCTCATCGGACTTATCGTTTTCGCCACCAATTACATTCAAGATGAACTCCTCTAGAATATTTTCTCGACTTACTATTTTTTTTGTGTGTTCGTGTTCCATGTGACGAACACGGTTGTCATACGCATGTCTCATAAACTCCAAGAGTTGGTCAAAGTTCGGATTACCCCAAACCATACCCTTTTTGAAGAGAAAATCATCCCTCTCCAACTCTTGAAGTTCACAATCAATCGTATATGGCGTCTTTACGTATTCAGGTGCACCACCATAGTTCGTAATAATGACAGGTTTATCTCGAAGTGCCGCTTCAACTGCACCCATACCAATACCCTCAGAATGTGAAAAACTTACATAACAGTCACAACGATTATGAAGATTATCCATTTCTTCATTTGATAGGAGGTCGTTAATTACTTCAACACGTGGAAACTGAATTTGAATCGGTTGGTTGCATGTAGCTTTCACGACGAGACGTGTGTTTGGTTCATTCAGACGAACGAATGCTTGTAATACATCTCTAAATTTCTTACGAGAATCTGCAATGTTGCCAATATGGTAAAATGTATATGGTTTTTCTTTTGGTGTGGGAATGTGTGCGTGTATCACGTAGAATTCATTGTCAGGAAATTGCCTTGAAAAAACCTTCTTACAGAATTCACTTGGTACGGCGACTTTTTTGAATTCTTTCATGATAAGACCATAATCTTCGTGTACAGTTTCCGTTTCACAAATGGTCATACACACAAGATTTTTTACTCGAGTTCTGACATACTTCAAATATTCCATGTGAGGACTAACTGGCAGCATATAAATCAGGCCACGTTCACATTCAGGAAGCTTACTCCCAAAAACGTAATAGTTAGAATTTGGGTCAAATAATTTCACATATTTTACCGCTTGATTTCCAATTCCACTATTAAGTGCAGGACCGATCACGATCATTTGATATAAAGATAATCTCTCTTTTATATATATAGTACAATGGAATCTCTACGCAAAGAAGTCGAAGATGAACTCAAGCGCACCCGTCTCGATAAGACTCGTCTTTACAATCTCATTCTCAAGCTGATTGATAATGCTGGCACTGGTGGTGGTGGTGCCGGTCCCGCTGGCCCCCCTGGTCCTCCCGGTCCCCCCGGTCCCCCCGGTCCCCCGGGTCCCGCTGGTGAGGTCGCTCCCAAGGCTGCTGCTCCCAAGGCTGCTGCTCCCAAGGCTGCTGCTCCCAAGGCTGTCGCGACGCCTAAGAAGGCTCCCGTGAAGAAGAAGGTTGTCGTTTCGGCCTAAATATATATAAAGTTCTGAGACACGTTATAAATACATGTTGGCTATTGCACCGCTTCGTATTTACAACACCGCAGACAAGGACCCAATGAAGAAGCGGGTCAACCCTCGAAAACACAGGTACGTGATTAACACACCAGACGTAGACGAACTTCACCACCTTCGGGAACAGATTGCAAAGTATAAGCGTGGTCATGCTAAGCTCAAGCGACTCGCAAGGTGGAATCTACGATCCACAAAGTCTTCACTCAGAGATGTGCAAGAGACCCTCGAAACGTTGGAAGACCTCTATGGAGACTTGGATTTCGACGATGAGGAATCCCCATAAATCTCAAGAATATCCCGCACGATTAGGCTTCTCTCGATGTCTGCAAAATCAAATGTTATACACTCAATACGTTTGTGATTCTTACCTTCTAAACGCGACCAAATATCTTTTAGACCATTATCCTCATACTTCCTGTCATGTTGTTTAGGATCACCTGTGATGATCATTTTACAACCTTCACCTACACGTGTCAACAACATCTTCATTTGATTTGGTGTTGAATTCTGCATTTCATCGGCAATCACAACAGCATTTTTAAATGTTCTCCCTCTCATATACGCTAAAGGACATATCTCTATGATTTTTTCCTTCATCATATATTGAATATCATTTTGACTGTAAAATTCTCCAAACACATCCATGATAGGTCTCGTCCATGGATCCATTTTTTCTTCTAAAGTTCCTGGAAGGTATCCGATGTCTTCTTCTACTGATACAACGGGTCGGGTTAGAACTATCTTTTTGAAGGTTTTGTCAGCGTATCCAGCTATGGCGGCGTAACATGCTAGCATGGTCTTACCCGTTCCTGCTGGACCTATGGCAAATACCATCGGTTTACTAATACTATACAGAGCTCTATTATAATTCTTTTGATTTTCACTTTTTGGTGTTACAGTTGGATGTTCGATTCCGTCCATATCCCCCTCGAAATAGTAGTCAGATTCATCGTATGACGATGAGAGTGAAAATTTGCGACCCTTTTTACCTCCCATACTTTTTACGCAGAACTTTTATTAACCCACCAAATAAATCCACCCAATAATGATGCTATAATGGCAACCAAAATACCAAATGAAAATTTTTTAGGGTTTTGTTCTGGAGGTTTATCAGGAAGTTTTTGGACATTTTGATTGAGTGTATCAATTTTTTTCAAAAGTTTTTCAAGTGCTTGAAGAATTTGAAGTTCACGATCTTTTGGTTTTTCTTTTACGTTCACAGTTGTAATCTCCAGGATCATGTACCACTTTGCATCAGGTTGGAGTGGAAGATAATCTCCATCATCTTGTTGTTCATATATTTCAAAATTTAATTTTTTTATTGAAATTGGATTAAAAAAATTTGTCTGTCGATCAAAACTTTTCCATTGTTTATCACGAAGAATAATCCCATCACTCCCAGTGAAATGACGCTCTAGGGGAACACGAGCTAATATTTGTCCATGTCTTTCATCAAGGATTTGTGCAACCTTTGGTATATCAGGACATACAATATCCACATATTTTGCGATGTCGGTATTCAGATTGGAACTATTTTCACCAACTTGAGTCACGTAGAAGTCAACCATTTTAATACCCATTACTCTACCCATGTCCTCAACATGTGTATTAGATTCAAGAGTGAGATCAAGTGAAAAAGTATTATTCGTTCCATTTACAAACGTCGAATCTAAAATAACATATTGAACTTTTTTTGGTATATCGTCCAAGGACATTCTAATATATTTCACGAAAAAAAAAGTTGACATAATATAATTATGGATACGACCACGATTATTCTCATTGTTCTTTTAATCGTGATGGCCGCGGGTGTTGCCTTTTGGTACATAAACAACCAGGCCACTAACTTAGCTGAGGCCGAGGCCGAGGCTGATGCTGCAAGGCTTGCGGCGGCTACGGCGGCTGAGCTGGCTGCGGCTGCGGATGCGGATGCGGATGCGGCTGCGGCTGCGGCTGCGGAAACACCAGCAGGTGGTGGCACCCACTCCCTCGCTGGCGATAAATTTATTGTTGTCAAAGGTACTACAACTGGTGTGATCGTCCCCGACAAGGACGGCAAAAAATTCACTGTCAGCACAAATGGCACTCGTTCGGATGATATGGTGATCACTCTCGAGGCGGTTGAGGGTGAGACTGACACATACTTTTTATTTTCCAAGGGGGAAAAGAAATACATGAAGTATGACAACAGTGGTTTAAAATTTGTGACAAAAAAGCCTACCACACCCAAATCTCTCAAACCTTACAAGATTAAATTCACATCAGTCGGTGATGTATATGCGATGTCTTATATGGACAAAGATGATATGGAGTTATTTTTTGGGTATGACGGTTCTGAAAAGATGATTACTGACTCGAGTGTGGCTTCCATACTTACTACGGGTCTTGTCACTTTCGAAGATGCTGGTGTTTCTAGTTACATCTTATCTGGCAACTTCGGTGAAGATAATTTCGCTGAGTTTGACATTGCTCTTGATGATGAGAATAAACCAAAAACAAGCATCCAAGGATGTTTTGACGCGTTACCAGACGCAGAATTGGGTGACGAGGTGGATCGGGACAGTCTTTTAGCTGTGGCTTACAAGGCTTCAGTACAGGAGATGGTTAATGATCAACTCGCAGTGGATGAAAATGAGAAGCCAGTCATGACCAAGGCATGCAGGGTTTACACGGCTACAGGCACCCGTATTACCGATGATGGTGGAACTGGTTGGGTCACAACTTGCGTTGATAAAACAAAGGATATAAAACAAGGATGCTTATTGTAAACATATGATTCCACCGATCGCGAAATTTACCATCATAATGAACGTGGTACTTACAATTATAGTCGGTGT
>Ga0222718_10003392_pt1 | contig 13690 bp, 14 predicted proteins | sample C33_27DmetaG_FD_165045 | JGI IMG/M metagenome (GOLD analysis project Ga0222718, IMG submission 165045) | Estuarine water microbial communities from San Francisco Bay, California, United States - C33_27D | ecosystem: Environmental > Aquatic > Marine > Unclassified | place: USA: California... | reverse complement strand
AAACAATAAGAACTTTTTTGAAAATCAAAGCTATCAAAGAATACATATATATTGGTTCTTTATCTTTTTCATTTTCAAGATATTCTATAAAAGACATAAAAGATTTATAAATATTGTCCCGAATGTTTCCTTCTATATCCATGCTTTCCGGAAACCATTTTTCAGGAATTTTTAATTTACGATTAAAATATTGGTCATTCATAAATATTCTACTTATTTCACCATTTTCAAGAGAAATGAACTTTAAAAATGTCATGGATTCTAAGATAATATTCATAAATTCAGCTTTTGAAATACCTAATGATGTTAGAACAGCAGTTAAGAATGATTGATTGTTTACTTTAATTCCATATCGGTATAAACATTCATTATTTGTTAGATTATTTTTAGTGCATAAATCATAATCTATGTCTGTATTGAGTAATTTATGTATTGCTTCTGGAATGACAGCAATTCTTTTATCAGGAATTCGATTAACGTTTTTTAGAATATTATTCTTATTTTTTTCAGGCTTTGTTATATTTTTAATACATCTTTCTATGCTTTTATCATTCAATTTCTTGAAGCAACATGGTGTACATAATCCTGCTTTATTTGTTTTAATATTAAAACCAACAAATCTTTTTGATTTAGCATCTAAATCGGAGAATGTATTAATTGGGACTTCTATTGGATTAGGACAAGAAGGAAATTCTCCATTATCTAAAGGTATTAATGGAACTTTACTAATTGGGCACCATTTTCTAGGACAAACATATACATTTTGTGTTTTGCTATCGCTTCCATATACTACTGAATTATCAAATCTATCTTTATATTTTTCATTGTATTCTTTTTGTGTAAATCCAATTGGTTGTTTACCTTGACATTTTCTTGAATAACCATCATCAAATAATCTTGGGTCCATTTTTTGTAATAATTCTATACGTGAATCACTTCCACGGTTTCCACCTCCTGAAGAAGATGAAGAAGAATTTGATTCAAACTCTATTTCAGAAGAACTTTTTGATTTTGATTTTGATTTTGGTTCTTGTTTTACTTCTTCAACTGTTTTTGATTGAAAATTTAATATACGTTTTATCCAGAATAACAAGTAACCTAATTCTTTGTAATTAGGAATATTAAAAATATTAAGGGTTATTTTATTTGTATTCTGATTATACACAAATACTAAATACGAACCTACTGTCTTGATTTTCTTTTTAGTTTTTAGATACCCATTATTCCTAACAATATCTATCAATGTCTGTAAATTATCGTCTTTTACATCCAGAGTTCTTAAATGTTTGATGATTTGGGCATCAGTCGCACCAACTGACAAACGAACACGAATTAAATCACTTATATCAATTGAACTATTTGTATCAATTGATGTACGTGTATAGTAGCATTCTATCTTAGTTTTATCTATAGAAACATTTTTAAAAAATGGTATTTTAGTTATAGTATTTGAAATATTCGCAAATGAAGATCCTTTGTATAAATGCAATTCAATTGAACATGCAATATTGTTTTCTACTATTTTTAAACTATTTACCCGATAATTTAACACTTTGAGTATATATTGCTCTATTATATAAATATGTTCAGATATGATTTTATAAGATATTTTCTCTTTCAAGTTCATATTAAATTCAATTTTAATAGTACCATCTTTATGTATATAAATTACACAATATGAATTGTTGTTACCGATTGGAAGAACTAAAATAATACATTCTTTGGTTGTTTCAATAAGTTTTAATACGTTAAATACTTCTTCAGTAAATGTATGTTTTGTATGTAATTTATAAAGTTGTTTACTATTATCATAGTGCCATTTTACTAAATTTATGTTTTTATCTGTAATTGATTCTTCCCAAAACTTAATTAAATCAATATTAACATTCAAATTAGCATTATAATTTACTTTACTATAGTTAATATCATTTGAACCAACTGCTAGTGTAGAAGACAATTGATTCATAAATTTATCCATATTTTCGTATGTGGATTTATCAGGAACAGTGAACTCATAAAAGTAATATTTATGCAATTTACTTGGAATTAATTCCTTCGTTGTTAAATTAATTACTTCATTTGCAAATAATCTATTATGAAAAAAATCAAAAGAAAGTTGTTTTTCACTATTTGTTGATTTGATATTTGATAAAAATGGGTTCACATTATAACCTTCAATATTATCCTTTAGTAAAAATTCAATAGGTTGATCTTGTTCATTCCAAGCATAAATGCGCGATTTTGCATTTAATATTAAATGCAGTTTCCCAATAGCATCAGAAGTTTTATCATCTTGATATATTGAAGGTGATTTGTCAGAATTTATAAATATTAATTCTTGCTCTTTTAGTGATTTCCAAAAAATCACCTTTATTTGTTTAAATGGCTGTTCATTCATTTAATTATTATCTTCTTATTATTATTGTAGAATAGAAAATGTATAGTTATGGTATATTAAAGCGTATTAGAAATTTTCAAAATAAATTTGAAAACTTTGTTGGTGATATTGAAGAAGAGGATGATGATGTTGATATACCCGAAGAAGAAGTCAATATATTCAATACTTCTTCATACATTTTTTGGATCATCATAATATTTCTTGTCATAGGTGTTATGATTATTTTCATTGTTGTGTATAAATTATTTTATAGTAATAGTGACCAAGTTCAATACTATGATACTGCACCAATTCAACATATACAACAACCTATGCAAAAAAATGAACAAGTAATACAACAAGATTACAATCAAAATCAGTATAGAGAATACACCCCACCTCCAATTGAAAAATATCAACCAAAACAACAGAATAACATGAGTTCTCTCAATTCAGAAAGTTCTTTCAATTCCGAAACAACTTTACCAAAATATAATCAAGATAAATCACAGTCTTCGTCATTTTGGGGAAACTCTGAAAATTCAAGAGATAAGTAAAATAAACATACTTAAAGATATAAAAAGATTTTAATTAAAGAAATGAATACTGTTGTAGAGACAAAAAGAAAAATCGTAATAGGGGTTCCTGGAAATTCTTTCACGTCAAAATTTTTGATTTCCTGGACAAGTACTTTGAACGCATTATGGGAAAGTGGTAAATATGATATTGTAATATCTCCAGGTGTTTCTAGTTTCGTAACTTTCGCAAGAATGCAAACTCTTGGTTTAGATGTTTTAAAAGGTATTGATCAAAAACCTTTCAATGGTATTGATTTTGATGTTTGGATTACTATTGATAGTGATATTGTATATACTCCTCAACAATTTATGGAATTAGTCGATTCAACTCTTGAACATGATGTAGTAAGTGGTGTTTATAGAATGATTGATTTGCAACATTTCGCAGTTGTAGAAAAATGGGATACTGAATATTTTGGTAAAAATGGCACTTTTAAATTCTGGAATAATGAAACTTATGAAGAAAAGAAAAAAGAACAAAAATACCATAAAGTATCTTATACTGGTATGGGATTTATGGCAATAACTCGCAAAGTTCTTGATTGTATGGTTTATCCTTATTTCAACAGCGACTTACAAGAAATTAAGAACAGTGATGGAAAAATAATGCGAGATATAACATCTGAAGATGTAGCATTCTGTAAAAATATTCAAGCAAAAGGTTTCGATATTATGGTAAATACTAATATAAGAGTTGGACACGAAAAACAAATTGTAATATAAAAGCATATTCATAATAAAAATACAAAATGTTATATCTTGTCAGAATGTTCTGTAAATTACTTACTAATCAAACAACATTTGATAATTATCACTATGAACAATATAATGATGATATATTATGGGAAGCAACGAAATGTGAAATGCAAAAAGAAAATCACAATGATAAAAATTTAGAAAAAAAAGAGAAAGAATATTCTGATAATGAAGAAATTGATAGTATAAATTCCTTCGAAATGGTATAAAAATGATTGCTAAGCTATTATTTTTTTTTAAGCATATGTATGAATACGAATTAATATACATTAGACTAAAAGAAAAACTTCTTGAAAAAAGAGATAATGTTGAAATTTCGCATAAAGAAATGTTAGACATATTAAAATCAGAGTGGAATTCTGCTAAATGTATCGTTGACATGTCTAACAAACTATTATGCGATTATTCAAAATCAAAAAAAAACTTAAAGAAATAAAAATATTAGATATACAAAAAAATGAATGAACAATTTACATTTAAAGCTGAAGTTAATCAACTTTTGAATTTGATTATCAATACATTTTATTCAAGTAAAGATATATTCTTACGAGAACTCATAAGCAATTCAAGTGATGCACTTGATAAATTTAAGCATTTCAATTTACAGAATGATTTGAAAATAGATAATCAACATAAATATGAAATTAACATAGATATAGATGTTGAAAATAAGATACTTCGCATATTCGATAGTGGCATCGGAATGACAAAAGATGAAGTAATTCAAAATATTGGGACGATAGCAAAATCAGGAACCAAAGAGTTAATAGATGATATAAACAGTTTAATAGGACAATTCGGTGTTGGATTTTATTCAGCATTCTTAGTATCTGAAAGAGTTAAATTGATTACGAAGTCATATCAAGATAGCAATACATATAAATGGGAATCTGACGCAAAAAATGCATATACAATATCAACACTTGATGCAAAATATACATTTGGAGATAATACACTAACACAAGGAACCGTCATAGAATGTCATCTCAAAGAAGATTGTGAGTATTTGTTAGATAAAGACAAGTTAAAAGAAATTATTAAGACACATAGTCAATTTATTGGATATCCAATAATTTTAGACAAAACACCTCTTAATACTGAAAAGCCTGTATGGACTAAAAATCAAACTGACATTTCTCAAAATGAAGCTAGTGAATTGTATAAAAGACTAACTAATTCACAAAACACACCATTATGTTTTAAACAAATTTCTGGTCAAGGTATTGTGGATTATACTGGTATGCTTTTTCTACCTGAACGTGTTTCAGAAATTCAAAAAAACACGAATATTAAACTGTATGTAAGAAAAGTTTTTGTTACTGATAAGAATGACTTGTTTTGCCCAGAATGGTTAAATTTTATTACTGGAATAATAGATACGGATGATTTACCTTTAAATGTTTCAAGAGAAATGCTTCAAGAAACTAAAGTAACTTCTATATTGAAAAAAGCAATTCTAAATAAGTCAATAGATATGTTAAAAAGTATGATGAATGAAAATGAAAAATATAATAAAATATATGATACGTATCATAAGAATTTCAAAATTGGTGTTTTTGAAGAGGAAAACTGTAGGGAACGAATTGCTGATTTACTAATGTTCAATTCTTTTAAATATCCTGAAACAAAAATTACTTTTGACAAATATATTGAAAATAACCCGAATCAAGATACTATATACTTTATGACTGGAGAGAACGTATCAAATTGTATGATATCACCATTTATGAAAAGATTCAAGAAAAAGAATATTGATGTATTGATAATGACAGATCCTGTAGATGAATACGTAATGACAAGATTAATAAGCTATAAAAGTAAGAAGTTTGAATGTATTACAAAAGGAGATGTTATTTTAGATGAAGATGAAAAAGTTTCTGTTGAAAATCTGCAATCAGAACATAAAACATTTTGTGATGAAGTTAAAAAAATGTATCCTAATGATTTCATTGATGTTAAAATTACTAATAAAATAGATGAGACATACCCATGTATAATTACGTCTCCTGTATTTGGATTAAGCGCAAACATGGAAAATATATTAAAATTCCAAACGATGTCTGATGATAAAACTGCCGTTTTTATGAATAAACGAATTTTAGAGATAAATGTAGAAAACAAAATTATGAAAACAATAATGAAAGATGTTCAGAAACAAAAGCATTTGTTGAACATTGTAGTAAATACAGCACTAATATATTCAGGATTTAATGTATTAAACTCTACCGATTTTACTAATCAACTTTTAAGCATTGTTAAAGTAAATCTTGATATTGATCAAGAGAGCGATAATGATATTACTATTGTTTCATCATCAGATAGTGATATGAACCAAAACGATTAAGATTTCTTATATTCTTCTTTCGTTCCTCCAAAATATTCATAACCATAACCTTCTTCAATTAGCATATTATTGTATGTTTCCGAGTCTTTATCATCTGATAAAGAAACAAGAACTCTACCATATTTATCAAATTTATCAAACATACAATAAACTAATTTTGTGTTTTCAGAAATGATCTTTTTAATTTCTTTTTTTTTATATTGTATTTTTACATCTGGAATATTACAATTGGTTGCTAATTGAACAAAACGATTCCTTGCTATTTTTGCGGCTTTCTTTTCTTCTTCATAGTATTCTGAAGATTTAGAGGGTCTAATTTCAGGTGCGTCTATACCGGTTAGTCTTGCTGACATTTTCACAATTTCAGTATCATTGTTTGGTAAAAAAAATGCTAGTTTGCAAGTATCCGCATCATAAATGTCAACTACTTTACAAAAAGTAGTATATCCTTCCAGTGAAAAAAGTTTTGTATTTTCATTTGTTGCTTGAATTAGGTTCTCCATTATATATATTGTTATATATTTATAAATATGAAAGGTATCGCAAGTTTATTGTTAATGATCGGTATAATCTTAGTAATACAATCTTACTATTCATCACTTTTAGAGCAAGAAAAAGAAAAATTATCCAAACAATATGATAAAAAAATAGCAGTATCAAAAGCAGCAACATATGAAAATCAATTTGAAAGTTCATTTGCGCCTTTCTCAAATAGTTCGTAAGCACGACGGTACCCATATAAAACACAATTATCTATTTTTTCTTTTGTAACATTTTGAGTAATTCCATCATTTGTAATATCAGTTGTCATATCTAATGATATGTCTTCAATTGTTATACACAATGCTTTTTTATCATTAATATATTGACACGTTGCATAATTATTAAAATTTTGAAGATGTATTTTTAGAATTTGAATTATGTAAGGTACTAAAACACATTTATCTGTTTCTAATATGGATTTATTATTTAAATTTGTGATAACAAGAAGAATAGATTCTTTATGAACATTTTTGAATTGGTCATACAATACGTTAGTAATTAATCCGGCATCAATGTATAATTTATCGTCTATTTTAACGGGTTGATATATGATTGGCAAAGCCATACTAGCAGCACAAGCAGTAAAAACATAGTTATTTGGGGTATTTTCAATATTAAATATAACATTTTCCCCATCATTTACACACAGCGCATTAATATGTAAGTTAATGCCGAATATTTTTGAAACTTCTAAAAAAGTAAAATCATCCTTTTTATATTTATCTTTTATATATTCTTTAAAATATTTCAAGTATTTAAATACATTATCGAAACCTAATTTATCAAACACATTAGAAAACGATGATTTTGAAATTGTTATCAATTCATTATCATTAGCATAATCATAAATTCCTTTTTCAATTATTTCTATATCAATTTTTAACGCGAATACCAAAGCAATAATTGACCCAAAAGAAGTTCCTGCGACGTCTTTAATATCCAAATGTAATTTATTAATGTATAAGTATCTTAAAACACCAATATATGTTATTCCCCAAATATTACTTCCAGAAAAAACTAAATGTGTCAACATATTAAAACATTATTAATATCATATTCATAAGTAAATATGGAAATATCAAAAGCATCAACATATGAAAATCAATTTGAAAGTTCATTTACGCCTTTCTCAAATAGTTCGTAAGCACGACGGTACCCATATAAAACACAATTATCTATTTTTTCTTTTGTAATTTTTTGAGTAATTCCATCATTTGTAATGTCTGTTGTCATATCTAATGATACGTCTTCAATTGTTATGCACAATGCTTTTTTATCATCAATATATTGACCTGTCGCATAATAATTAAAATTTTCAAGATGGATTGACACTATCTGAATTATGTAAGGTACTAAAGTACATTTATCTGTTTCTAATATCGATTTATTATTTAAATTTTTGATAACAAGAAGAATTGATTCTTTAGGAACATTTTTGAATTGGTCATACAATACGTTAGTAATTAATCCGGCATCAATGTATAATTTATCCTCTATTTTAATAGGTTGATATATAATTGGCAAAGCCATGCTAGCAGCACAAGCACTAAATACAGAAATATTTGGGGTATTTTCAATATTAAATATAACATTTTTCCCATCATTTACACATAGTGTATTAATATGTAAGTTAATGCCGAATATTTTAGAAACCTCTAAAAAAGTAAAATCATCTTTTTTATATTTATCTTTTATATATTCTTGAAAATATTTCAAGTATTTAAATACATTATCGAAACCTAACTTATCAAAAATATTAGAAAACAAAGATTTTGAAATTGTTATCAATTCATCATCATTCGCATAATCATAAAATCCTTTTTCAATTATTTCTATATCAACTTTTAAAGCAAAGACTAAAGCAATAATAGATCCGAAAGAGGTTCCAGCAACGTCTTTAATATCTAAATGTAATTTATTAATGTATAAGTATCTTAAAACACCAATATATGTTATTCCCCATATATTACTTCCAGAAAAAACTAAATGTGTCAACATATTAAAATATTATTAATATCATATTCATAAGTAAATATGGAGATATCAAAATACATAATGGATGGAGATATATCAAAAGATTCAGTTATAATTGCAATTGAGAAATTAAAGCAAGAACAATTACAAATAAATGAAGAAAGGATTATTTCAAATAAAAATAGATTTGAAAAAATAATAGCACCTAAACATAGATTTGATGAAGAATATAAAAATTATTTAGAATTGTTAAAGAATGCTAAGGATAATTTTGACAAATTATCAATAGAACGACCTGTAAAATAATATTCCATTTCAATAAAGATGAAATATAAATTCAAGATTATCCCATTCATTATTTCATTGATTGTTGGTTTAATATATGTTTGGATTACAAGACCACCTATTAAAAATGTTATCAGAATGCCCACCCCATATAATTATAAAGATGTAGTATATACTGATGAAAAAGGTGATTGCTATATGTTCGACATCGAAGAAGTTGAATGTAATTGATTGTTTATTTTTTGTGAGTCAAGAAGTAAAAAGATGCGTCCAAATGGAAATGAATATACAGAAGTCGTTGATAATAAAGATGGTACTTCTGTGCGTTTAACATCAACTATTGAAAATATGGTGACTGAAAAATTTGAAGATAATAATAAGAAAATGCGAATGATTGAAGTAATGCAAAATCAAAAAACGAAATTAGGTGATGAATTGCAACTTATTTCATTGAAATATGATAATATTAGCAAAATGTTTAATTTGTATTCAATGGCTATTCTTATTCTATCAGCTGTTATTACACTTTTTGATGCTCTTAATCTTTTGGTTATTCAATTTATGAAAACATATAATTATACAAATGAAGATCTAACAGCTGTTGATTTTGTTGTTAATATATTTACACTTATAATGGGTACTGCTCTTACAATTATAAGTAGTGTAATTCGTTTTAAAAATTATCGTGAAAAGATGGAGAAATTTAAAGATATTCAAGAAAAATTAATAACAATTAAGGGAAATTACACAAAAGATATTACAATTCTTCAGTTGTCTGATGATGATAAAACTATTGATATGGTTCAGCAAAATATGAAAGAAAATGATAACGTTTTGAATAGTGTTAATATTGTTAGCGAAATTAGCAATAAAGAGATTGTTAGATTTCTTAATTATATGTCTGAATTCAAAAATAAAATTACCGAAATAAAAACCAAAGAAGTTGTTAATGAAATTGAAATCAAGAAAAAACTAAAAGATGAAATGAGTAAAAAATAATTCTATTATATAAGTAATGGATGACATACTGAATTTTTTTGTTGAAACAGATAATCAAATTAAGAAATTTATAAAAGAAACTCAAACTGAAATTAAGAAGATTGAAACGAATGTATTAGACATTGGAAAAAAAGTTATAGACCCTTTTAGAAATTAATTGCTAAAAGCTAAACCACCCATTCCAGACATGATACGTAAGACATTATAGTTCGTTCCATATACATACAATGTTCCTACGACTGATGCTTTTAATAAAAGAGATGCTGTATCAATACGTGACATATTTAAAGTTCCTGAAGGCTGTTGGTCTTCTGGATTGAAACTGAAAGAATATATATTAATACCTTTTGTTGTTTTTGGAACATTTGTGTGATGCTGATATGGTTGCACAAATGAAAAATAACTACCTTTCCTTTCTAAAAATCGGCTATTACCATTTAGTTGGAGGTGAGCTGTTTCTATTGGATTTTCTGATTTATAATCATTTTGAATATTATTTATTGTAAAATTATTCCAATTAATGAAATTGTTTTCTGTTTTTCCATCTGGTCTTAACACCCATACAAGTTCTTTAACAGGATGATTATAATTTATTTTGTGTCCTGTTATTACTGAAGTATTTGTAATATAATCTGTTCCTGTATGTTGCAACTGTTCTATTAAATATTCATGTGATATTTGAGCAAATTTTAAACGTTCAGCTGTGTCTAAAAATATATAATCTACCCACATCTCCGCTTGAAATTTCGTTTTTGACATAGTTTGGGAAGGTGATACTATACCAGAACCAATATCATAATTCCCGTTTAATAATATTTTTGTATCATAATTGTATATTGTATCACCTTCATTATTAGCAAGTATTGAGGTAAATGTTGAAAATTCTATATTTAATTTAACTTCATGATATTGTAAGGCAATTAATGGTAAAGCAAGCCCAATATTTCTACAAAACCAAAACTCTAAAGGCACATACAATGTTGTATCCGCGGTGATTAACATTGCTTGATTTTTCTCATTTCCACCCACTAATCGGTAATATCCTTCTTTTTTACCTTCAGGTAAAGATAATTCATTCCAAATATACATCCATTCTCCATAATGTTTATCTACTCTTTGACCTCCTATTTCCAATTCAATATTTTTTAACAATTTTAATCCATAGAAAGGTTGTAATAAGTATGTTGTATCTGTTACTGTAAAATGAAATCTTAACCAGATTCTATGGATTAAATCACCATTACGGGTTATTTGAACAGTAACTCGATTTCCAAAATTAACTGTACCGTTTAAAGTTTGTTTTATTGATTCCACTGCGTAATTTGTATGCCTTCTATAGATGACTTTAAAAAATGTAATCTGAGGATTTCCTGTTAAATACACATCTTGAGCCCCATATGCTACTAATTGTAATATACCTCCTCCCATTATTTAATTATTACTGCGATAACATTTATATGATGTAAAAAAATAAACAATTTTTATTAATCTAGTTAGAATAAGCAAGACCACCCATACCAGATAGGATACGAAGAACATTGTAATTAACCGCGAACACCCACACGTTCCCAGCAACTGTTGGTGTAAGGTGAAGGATAGCAGTGTCAATGCGAGACATGTTAAGAGTTCCAGATGGTTGGTGCTCTTCGGGTTTAAGACCGAATGAATATACATTGATGTGTTTGTCATCTGGAATGTTCGCGTGGTGTTGGTATGGTTGAACATGAGTGAAATAAAGCGCATCACGTTGGGCGAAACGGTCATTGCCATTCAGTTGAAGCTTAGCAGGTCCTGAATCACCAAAAGTGACCCAGGTAGGGGCGGTAACTGAAGAAGGTTCATTAAACCAAACAAGTTCTTTAACAGGATGGTTAAAGTTAAGTTTTAGTTGTTTGGCTTTGTTAGCTTCAACACTTTCTGAACCAGTGAATTGAACTTGTTCAATTAGGTATTCGTGAGACATTTGAGCAAAACGACGGCGCTCATCAGTGTCTAAGAAGATGTAATCAACATAAAGTGAAGCATCAACTTTGGGAGCACCAGTAACACCACACATAGTATCAGTCTCAAATTGGACATTAACTTTGACTTCATGATATTGAAGAGCAATTAATGGAAGCGCAAGTCCTACGTTGCGGCAGAACCAAAATTCAAGAGGGATGTATAATTTAGTGCTTGTTAAAGCACTTACATTACGACCAACCATCTTGTCATATCCTTCACTCTTGCCATGTGGTAGGCAAAGTTCGTTCCATACATGCATCCATTGTGAGTATTGACGATCAATTAATTGACCTCCAATTTCGAGTTCAACCTGTTTGATAAGACGTTGTCCAATATATGGACTTGCATCTGTAAGAGTTCCTTCTATAGTAGCCTCAATATACATCTTGTGAATTAGATCGCCATTGCGAGAGATTTGAGCAGTTACACGTTTGCCGAAATCAACAGTTCCATTGAAAGTTTGTTGGATAGCTTCCATTGAGAAGTTAGTATGACGGCGATATACTACCTTAAAGAATGTAATCTGTGGATTGCCCGTAAGATATACATCTTGGGCGCCATAAGCAACTAATTGAAGAAGACCTCCTCCCATTTTCTTTTTATATATTAAGTAAGAAAAAAAAATTTGATTTATTATTTTATAGAATATCTTCCTATTATGAAAAACCATTTAATATGCAAATGCTATGGTTCATCTTTAATTCTTTAAGACTTTCTACTAATGCTAAAACATCATAATATGCGTTATGAGCGTTTTTAATTTCTATGTCATTCCCAAAAACAAATTGATATAATTCAGTAAGTGTTGGATATTTGACTTTACCATACTTATTTAGCGCACATACTCGATTTTTGAGTATTAACATACTACACCTTATATTCTTTTTCCGTATCATAGAAGAAAATTTTATGTATCCTGATCTATATAATTCACTTGATAAAACATTCAAATCAAAATTTATATTATGCGCTATAAGTGATTTACAATTTTTGAAGTCTTCATAAATTTCTTTTACTACATCTTCGAAACATATTCCATGCTTTTCTAGTATATCGTTAGTTAGATTATGATATTTAACACTATCTCCTACATCAATACCTTTTATTTTGTATTCTTTTTCTGATATTATATTGTAGTCATCATCTACACACATATAAGCTATTTGACATATACGACTTCTTTCATATTTTTCTAAATCTTTATAATCATAATATTCATTGTAATTTCTCATTATTGGTATTCCTGTAGTTTCTAGGTCAAATACTATATTTACCATATCATGCTTGTTATTTCAAGTTTTCTGTTTATATAGCAAAACAGATTAAATAAGAAATTCTATTCAATCTGGTGTTTTTGTAATATGTATAATTACAATATTATTAATAAGTATTTAAATAAATGAATCACACGTTAATAAATTCTAATATTAAAAAAGCAAAACTGTTTGATACACAAATTTCATTAATTGATATTAATGTTGAAAATAATCATATCGCTGTATGCTCTGAAAACAATCTAAAAGTATTAAATACAATAACTGATGATTTAAAATTGTATATAAGAGTTCAAGATATAATAACCGCTCTACATTTATCTCATCATGACTCAAATGTTTTAATTGCATTTTCAAACGTAGTTTATATGATTGATATTCCTAGTAAAAAATATATATACAAAATTGTTAAACCAGAATGTTGCAAAATTCTTTCGCTAAATTTATCAAAAGACAACAAATATATACTTGCTTCTGGTATTGAAATGTTTGTTACGTTATGGAGTATTAAAAAACCAAAACCAATTCGTTTATTTGGAGCAATGAGTGATATTAT
>Ga0222718_10003388_pt1 | contig 13697 bp, 9 predicted proteins | sample C33_27DmetaG_FD_165045 | JGI IMG/M metagenome (GOLD analysis project Ga0222718, IMG submission 165045) | Estuarine water microbial communities from San Francisco Bay, California, United States - C33_27D | ecosystem: Environmental > Aquatic > Marine > Unclassified | place: USA: California... | reverse complement strand
AAGAGAAGATCGCCGCGCTCAACTCGTGGCCGCCATCGAGTCTCGCATCTTAGTCTTGGATGGCGCGATGGGCACAATGATCCAGTCTTATAACTTCGATGAAGCTGACTTTCGGGGTGAGCGATTCAAAGATTGGTCCCAGGATTTGCGGGGCAACAATGATCTGCTCTGCCTGACCCAGCCCGAAATATTGAGTGAAATTCATCGCGCCTATTTAGACGCCGGTGCCGACATTCTTGAAACGAACACCTTCAGTTCCACATCTATTGCTCAAGCGGACTACGGACTTGAAGATTATGCCCGCGAGCTAAACTTTGAGTCTGCCCGTTCAGCACGGCAAGTCTGCGACATCGTCACGTCGGAGAATCCTGACAAGCCACGTTTCGTTGCAGGCACATTGGGACCGACGAACCGGACAGCTTCCATTTCACCGGATGTCAACGATCCGGGCAAGCGCAACACAAGTTTTGACGAGTTGTGGATCGCCTATCAGGACGCGGTTGAAGGATTGATTGAAGGTGGCGTCGATCTCATCTTGGTTGAGACGATTTTTGATACGTTGAACGCTAAGGCGGCCTTGTTCGCGATTGAAGATGTTTTCGAAAGTATAGGCGATCAATTGCCTGTGATGATCTCAGGCACGATTACGGATCAGTCGGGCCGTACTTTGTCAGGTCAGACTGCAGAGGCTTTCTGGAATTCGGTCCGTCATGTTGCACCGTTCACCATCGGACTCAATTGCGCCTTGGGTGCGGAACAATTACGCCCTTATGTTTCTGAAATATCGCGGGTCGCAGACACGTTTGTCTGCACCTACCCGAATGCTGGACTACCAAATGAATTCGGTGAATACGACCAATCGCCAGAGGAAATGGCGGTGTTGATTGGGGCTTGGGCTGATGACGGGTTGGTTAACGCCGTTGGCGGATGCTGCGGCACAACTCCGGATCACATACGAGCGATTGCTGACGCAGTCGCCGGCAAGACACCACGAGCTATACCCGCCGTTGATCGAAAACTTCGCCTCTCAGGCCTAGAGCCGTTTGCGCTGGCTTCATGACGCTACCATCCGGCTCGGCCACTTTTGTTAATATCGGAGAGCGTACCAATGTTACCGGTTCGGCGCGGTTCAAGAAGCTCATCCTAAATAATGACTTTGAGTCGGCACTAGATGTCGCGCGCCAACAGGTTGAGAATGGCGCTCAAATTATTGACGTCAACATGGACGAAGCCATGTTGGATTCTGAAGCGGCGATGATCCGCTTCCTCAATCTCATTGCCACCGAACCCGATATCAGCCGTGTGCCTATTATGATCGACTCATCTAAATGGTCGGTCATCGAAGCTGGCCTGAAGTGTGTGCAAGGCAAATCTGTCGTTAATTCGATTAGCTTAAAGGAAGGGGAAGAGCCCTTTTTCGAGCAAGCTCGCAAACTTAAGCGATACGGTGCCGCGGTGGTTGTCATGGCCTTTGACCAAGACGGTCAAGCAGACACCGCAGATCGAAAAGTCGAAATTTGCACGCGATCATACAAACTACTGACAGAAAAAATTGGCTTTCCACCAGAAGACATCATCTTTGATCCAAATATTTTCGCCGTCGCGACTGGAATTGAAGAGCACAATTCCTATGCTCTGGATTTCATTGAAGCGACAAGACGGATCAAAGAGACACTGCCGCACTGTCATGTTTCGGGCGGCGTGTCTAATATCTCGTTTTCCTTCCGCGGCAATGAACCCATTCGCGAAGCAATGCATTCGGTCTTTTTGTACCATGCAATTAACGCTGGCATGGACATGGGTATCGTCAACGCTGGCCAACTTGCCATTTACGCAGACATTCCTGAGGCTCTGAAAGAACGAGTTGAAGACGTTATCCTTAACCGTCGGCCAGATGCTACAGATCGCCTGATCGAAATTGCGGATGAATATCGCGGTGAAGGCAAAAAGCGCGTTGTTGATTTGTCGTGGCGGGAGAAATCCGTCAATGAACGACTGAGCCATGCTCTTGTAAATGGCACTACCGACTTCATTATCGAAGACACGGAAGAAGCCCGAACCCAGACGAAACGCCCTTTGGATGTGATCGAAGGCCCGCTGATGGACGGCATGAATATCGTCGGCGATCTTTTCGGCTCTGGCAAAATGTTCTTGCCGCAAGTTGTTAAAAGCGCTCGGGTCATGAAAAAAGCTGTGGCTCACCTCATCCCGTATATCGAGGAAGAGAAAGCAAACAATCCGGACTCTGATACTGGGTCAAAAGGTAAGATTGTGCTGGCCACGGTCAAAGGCGATGTCCATGACATCGGCAAGAACATCGTTGGCGTCGTCCTCCAATGTAACAATTTTGACATAGTCGATCTTGGCGTGATGGTACCGTGTGAGAAAATTCTCGAGACGGCTAAGAACGAGAATGCCGATATCATTGGTCTGTCTGGCCTGATCACACCCAGCCTCGACGAAATGGTCTACGTGGGCAGCGAAATGAAACGGCAAGGATTCGATATCCCCCTTCTCATTGGTGGTGCCACGACCTCCAAAGTTCATACGGCGGTCAAGATCGAGCCAAAATATGATGGCGCGACTGTATACGTGACCGATGCGTCTCGCGCAGTCGGTGTCGCCTCCAGTCTTTTGTCGGCAAATCAGAAAGATGACTTCATCTCATCCGTTAAAACCGACTACGAAAAGGTTCGAGACACACATGAACGTGGGAAGTCGAAAAAAACACGGCTGACCTACGAAGACGCAAAATCAAACAGCTTCAAAATCGACTGGGCCTCATACGAACCACACCAACCCGCAAAGCCCGGACTTACTATTTTTGACGACTATGATCTCGCGGAGCTCACTACCTGCATTGATTGGTCACCCTTCTTTTCGACGTGGGAACTAAAAGGGACGTACCCCGACATATTGAGCGACCCTCGTGTCGGAGAAATAGCGCGCGGTTTGTATAACGACGCACAGGCCATGCTGCAGCGAATAATCGGTGAGAAGTGTTTGACCGCTAAGGCGGTTGTCGGTCTTTGGCCAGCCAATTCGGTGGGTGACGACATCGAACTTTACGCTGATCCTACGGGAAAAACTGTTCTTCAGACATTCCACTCGCTGCGCCAACAGATGCCACGTCAAGGACGAGATCGGGCAAACTTCGCGCTGTCAGATTTTGTTGCACCCAGAGATAGCGGTCACATCGACACCATCGGTGCTTTTGTTGTGACCGCAGGGTTGGGAATCGACGAGCACGTAAAAGCCTTTGAAGACGCTCACGATGACTACAACTCCATACTTCTAAAAGCCTTGGCAGACCGGCTTGCCGAAGCCTTTGCGGAACGCATGCATCAACTGGTCCGCAAAGACCTATGGGGGTACGCGCCAGACGAGGACTTGAACAACGAAGATCTAATTCGAGAGCAATACCAGGGTATTCGCCCCGCTCCGGGATATCCCGCGAGCCCCGACCACACTGAAAAAGGCCTGCTGTGGGAACTGCTGGATGCCGAACGCCACACCGGCGTCTCGCTTACGGAAAGTTTTGCCATGTGGCCAGCCTCATCCATTTCAGGGCTTTATTTCGGTCATCCGGATAGCCGCTACTTCGGTGTCGGCAAAATTGAGCAAGACCAAGTTGCTGACTATGCAAAGCGCAAGGGCTCAGACATCAAGACTATGGAGCGTTGGCTTTCGCCGAACTTGAATTATGACCCGGACAACGCTGAGAAATAGTGGATCAAGAAGGTCCTAGTCCAAGACCTATCCTGTAAAAAGAATAAAAAAGACCGATACCGTTAGAAACGCACCTGCCGTCGCGCCACCGGTAACAGTCACAAAACGTCCTATCGGTCCCATAAGGCTCGAAAAATTTCGGTCCGCAGCCCACTTTAAGAGCCAGCCCGACGAAAATCCAAGCAGTGTACCGACGACAACCATGGGCCAGCCAGAGACATCCGTCATGATAAAGAATGCGGCAACAAAGAACGCCAACACGCATCCGATAAACGATGAGACCAGAGCCAAAGGAACTTCGCGGAGTGCAATTTTCGACCATCGCTGAGCCCGCCACGCACGAACACCCGATTTTATTGGCGCAGAATTTGGCACTCCTATCCATTTTACTGCTGTGCGCTTTGCCTCCGCGACCGCAGTTCCAACACTGCTTTCTTGTCCCATCTGGATAGCAGCAATCACTTTGAACCGATTGCTGCCGCTAGGCTGGCGAAGGACGAGAACGTGATTGGTTACGGAGTCTGGAGCAATCACAAACGCGGCGGACTCGTCATGCCTCCGAGATAGCCACCACGTGTCTTCCTCAGCATCTTCCCAAATAAAATATGCGGGGGATGTTTCAGACCCCGCCTCTTCCGTCACCGTCATTAAATTCGCCGCTTTGTGGTCAGAGGGAGGGAAGCCTTAGCACCTTGGCAATGTGAAGTGAACGGTGCAGCCCTCACCTTGTTTAGAGTCGATCCAAAGGTCGCCGCCATGCCGCTGGAACAGGCTAATAAGGTATCGAGCAATGCATTCGTATTTTGGGCAGACTCCACTATGAGTGCCGCGTACTCTCTTGTTTTTTCAGGTGCCAGCTCAACGTCTTCATCAGACAACAGAGATACGAAGCCAATAATATTATTGAACGGACTCTTGAGATCGTGACCGATGATAGAAAAAAATTGGTCCTTTGCCCGCACAGAGTTCTCAAGGCTTTACCTGGCCTGCTCCAACTCAGCTTCGCGGGCATTGGCCTCGGTCACGTCTTGGACAGTTGCTATGTCGCGCTGCAACTTTCCAGCCGCATCAAAGATCGGCTGACCAATTTCCTTAAAGTACCGGTCTCCAGAGTCCGTCTTACGCCGATACTCAATATCGTAAGGGTCCGCACCTGCGACACCTTCTGATATAGCCTCCACATAAGAAGCTCGATCATCGTCATGGAGATAAGCGGAAAATTCTGACGGGTGAACAATGCGTCTCACCAATGCATGCGTTTCTGTTTCAAACATGAACGCCAAGCGCTCTGAGCAGAAAGCGAGACAAGTCTGATCCGGGTCCCAAACCCAATGCCCCAGTCCAGAAACACGCGCAGCAAGATCCAACATATCTTTCTGGTCGCGTACATCCTGTAGCGTGCGAAAAGCATCTGTGACGTCGGTCACGACACCGAACATTACCCTTTTGTGATGACGTTTCGGACTTCGCCCGCCGGCGTCACAATCCGCGCATCATATTCAAAACTGGCAGAATCGCAGATTGCCTGCTCCAATCTTGCGCGCACACGATCCCGGTCCGCCATATGCAGCGTATCGATGAACTTCTCGAAAGCCGGCTGATAGGAGGTCTGGTCCTGCCCAAAAATCGTTCAGACTTGCTCAGACCAAGACAAAGACTCGGATTGGATATACCAGTACCAATAGCCCATATTGCCGACTGTTTCGGCCAGGGATAAAACGCCAACGTCGTCTTGCGACCCCTGTTTTCCTGCGAGCACAGCTTTACCCTGGGCTGCCGTTAGCATGCCAATACTGATCCCCGTAGCGCGTTTATCGCCAGAATATTGTTTTTACTAAAAAATAGTTATAATGTGCCAGTCAGTCTACCAAAAAGTTTGTCCAAACAATAACTATACCTTTGCGTGTATTCTGAATCAGAATCACACAAGGGATAGAAAACGCAAGCCAAAGGAATCGGCTACAAGCACCACCACTTGCGCCGTTGGATCAGGCCTGTTACAACCCCGCTCCTTCCGCAGAACACTGCGCCTTTCGCGCAATTTTGTGGATCCCGGTTGGGGGTGTAGCTCAGTTGGTTAGAGCGCCGGCCTGTCACGCCGGAGGTCGCGGGTTCGAGTCCCGTCACTCCCGCCATTTTCTTTGCTTTTCAGCCCAAAGGGTTTGAGTCATACGGCTCTGGCCCTTTTTATTTGCCAACGTCGTCTCATTAGCCAAGGTAGAGCCATGACAACTGACCGCAGCGTTGTATTTGTATCTGGCGTCCGCACAGCCATAGGCACCTTTGGTGGCAGCTTGAAGAACCATGAGCCGACGGCGTTAGCCGCAGCTGTGGTGAGAGAAGCGGTCGCCCGCGCCAATGTCGCACCGCATACCGTTGGCTCTGTTGTGATGGGTAATGTGATTCAAACCAACACCCGTGATCCTTATTTGGCGCGTGTGGCCGCCATTGACGGCGGTCTGCCCATAGAAACACCAGCAATCACGGTTAATCGGTTATGTGGCAGTGGCTTCCAAGCCATTGTTTCTGCCGCCCAACAAATCTTACTGGGTGACGTGGACGTGGCCGTTGCCGGCGGCGCCGAATGCATGAGCCAAGCACCCTATTTGGTTCCTGCGCAGCGTTGGGGCCAAAAGATGGGCGATGCCAAGATGGTCGACACCTTGCTTGGCGCACTGAATGATCCCTTCGGCCACGGCCACATGGGTATTACGGCTGAAAACATTGCCGCTAAGTGGAATATCGACCGCACCACTCAAGATGAAATCGCAGTTGAAAGTCATAAACGCGCCTCGAGCGCGCGTGAAGCAGGACGGTTCGACGAACAAATTCTTCCTCTGGAGGTCAAGAAGGGTCGAGACGTCGTCGTGTTTGATAAAGACGAACACATTCGAAGCGACGTAACGGTCGAGAGCCTGAGTGGTTTACGCCCGGCATTCAAAAATGACGGTTCTGTGACCCCAGGCAACGCCTCTGGAATTAATGATGGAGCAGCCGCCTTGGTTTTGATGGATGCCGCGGCGGCAGACAAAGCAGCATTGAAACCGTTGGCCCGGCTGGTTGGTTACGCCCAGGCTGCCGTTGAACCATCAGAAATGGGAATCGGCCCAGTACCGGCGGTGCAACAACTGCTCAAAAAAACAGGGTTATCGGTGTCCGATATGGACGTAATCGAATCCAACGAAGCTTTTGCGGCACAAGCCTGCGCGGTCGCTACCGATCTCGACTTTCCGGCAGCCAAAACCAACCCCAACGGCGGCGCAATTGCGCTCGGTCACCCGGTCGGCGCAACAGGCGCTATTCTTACGGTGAAAACCATCTACGAACTGCAACGTACCGATGGGCGCTTCGGACTTGTCACCATGTGCATTGGCGGCGGTCAGGGAATCGCTGGAATACTGGAATCAGTTCCAGCCTAGTTGCCTGCAATTCGTAAGTTCGCAGCCGGCACAATGACCTTGTCGCGCTTCAGCTGGCGCATCGTACGCTGAACCATATCGATTGACAGAGCCGCCCACCCCGCATTCTCTGCGCCGCGAACAACTGTATTGGCCCTCCACACAGTTGCTATCCATCCATCCGGTTCACTCCGGTTCAGCGTGAAGGCTGCCTGCGCTTTGGGAACGTCATAGAAATACCCACCGGTCGTGTACCCAGGGCGTTCTTTGATTTTAGTGATGGTCTTACCCTTCTTCTCATAGGTCATGACCTTTGTTTCACCAGGATGGTAGACCAGCGGGACGTCAATCGTCACATAGCGTTGACCCAAGAGACGCATCGTCAACAAGGTATCTGCTTTCGCGTCCGCATCGACCGGTACAACACCCATCTTCGAGAGCTCCTCGGCCAACTTTTGCTCTCACCAACTACGGCTAGGTTCGGGCATATCCTGAACATCGATAGCCATCCGGGAGACCTGCACACCATTTTGGTATTTAGGTGCCACGGCACTCCATACAGCGGGATCAGCGCACCCAGCCAGGATTACCAATACTAGCGCAATCGCACCGTTTCTCTGAACCAACACTTCAACGCTCCCATGCCCTCGATCCGATAAATCTGAATGACATGGGAAAGGAGATATACGGCGCCATTAAGACAATGGCGCCCCTCTTGAACACAAAGTCGTGAAACGGTTTGCCGGTCAGTCAGCCGCCTCAATCGCGTGGTAAATCTTGCGCTCAGCGTCGGGGTCGTCGAAAGCCTGAATTAGGAGCCTCGCAACTTCAGCCCGAGGAATTTGACCGAATTCAAACCGCTCGCTGCCTTCAACTAAGAAACCGGTTTCAGTTGCAGGTCCGGTTCCTAAGCCACCCGGCCGGATAATTGTGTAGTCGAGGCCGCTAGCAATAAGATGATCCTCGGCCGTTGTTTTACGTTCGAGCGCTGATCCCAAAATCCAACGCACGTAGAATGGCAGAGCATCTCTGCTGTCACCGGCACCGATGGAACTCACCATCAGAATCCGATCAACCCCTGTCGCTTTGGCCGCTTCTGCGACATTGATTGTGCCAACATCATCGACAGGACTATCACCACGGGTACTGCCAAGAGAACTAATGACGGACCCAAAGTTATCGCTCTCAAATGCTGCTAGAACCGAGTCCGCCTCTAATGCATCACCGACGAACACCGTCACGCCGAGTTCTTCTAGAGCTGAAACATCTGACGTTGGACGCACGAAAGCCGTCACAGGTTGGCCACGGGCGGCAAGAATTTTGATAATCTCCAAACCCGTGGCTCGCGTCCCGCCAAATACCAGCACGGCTGCCGATTCCTCATCGTCTATGCCGCTCACCCGTTTGAGCTTGTTCAACTCGTCGCTCTCGGTTCCCCACACAACCGCACCGTCATTATCGAGATAACGGCCTAGGAACCAATATTCGTCGGAAGTGATATGAATTTCGTCCTCAGCGACCATCTCGCCGCCGCCAGGCATTTCCATGCGACAGGGGCCGAAGTCCATCGGACCGGAAATCGACTGACCGTCCGCGCTCATCGTTAGTTTGAAATCACAGCTCTCACGCCAGGTGAAATCCTCAAGGGTTAGCCCGGCCAGGAATTCTGGATCGCGATGAACATTGAAAACATTATCAGCGTCTTTGAAATCCAACTCGCGTTGATGTACCTGCCCGGTCTCCGCATTAACATAAAATTGAAGCAACCCTCGCCGGGTAATCCAGTCAGGGTCTTCCGACCCGTCCATCGACGACTGTTGGTAGACAAGAACGCCATCCGCAAACGATACATCGACAGGAGCAAAGAGCTGATACATAAGCCGATGCTGAAGATGATCAGCCACGCCCATATCAATATCGCGTTGATACTGCTCGGAGCTATCGTACCGGCCAGAGACCCACTCATTAACCGCTGCTAGAATGCGTTCATTCTCAACAGGAGTCTGGGCGCGTGCTTCATTGCCAAAAACAAGACTATACGTGAGGAATGACACCCCAATTCCTACGACAAAGAATATGATGCGTTTTTTTAAGCTCACTGGTCCCTCCGAAAAATCATGCGCGATGGCTGTGAACCGAACTCTGACGATTTCCGGCTCCTGAGTCGAGAGAACGGACAAAATTAAAGCTGCTGTTCGGTTTGCGGCGAACCCAATATTGCCGTAGCGTCGATGGAAAAGGCCGGTATCCAGTGGTGGTGATCGCCTTGGTCATTAAATAGATACGAAACACTGAGTCCTCTGTTAGAGGGCTTTGGCTTTCTACATCCGCAAACCCGACAGTATCTCGGTATACAATCTTTCCATCGCGCACGATGACCATTGCAGCGCCAGACAAACGCCCTTCGTCGACGTGGGTTTGCATGACCGGGGCAATACGCTCCATACGCCCTGGATCAAACCCGAGACGCTTAGCGTTGCCGGACGGTAACCAGTCGCCAGCCGAAAGCTAGCCGGCTCCGAAAAGACACAAACAAGCCACAACACAACACATCGACGTTTTCGTACTCACCTCCCATACACCTCAGCAACGCTATCACGTGCTTCTCGCCCAGGAGAAGAATTAGAGGGCGTCGGTGGGTACGGTTAGAGTTGTGTCATCCATGGAGGCTAGTAAATCTGCGTTACTGTGGAGTTTTGGGAGTTCGCGCCGAAAGAAAAACTGGCAGGCCGCCAATTTGCCCGCGTAAAACTCAATATCATCTCCTTGAGCGGCCGGAGTCGCCCCCGCAGCCACTAAGGCCTGTTGCAGCCACATCCAAGCAATGACAAGGTGCCCAAGAGTATCAAGATATAAGGTCGCGTCCGCCAAGGCCTGTCGAATATTCTCTTTTCGTGCTGCCACCAACTTTTGAGTCACATCGCTGATACAATCAATTGCGGTCGCAAGAGCGGCGGCATAGTGATGCAGCGATGCTTCTGCAGCAGCGCTTGCGATAGTCGAACGCATTTCATTCTTAAGGGCGTCAAATGCAGCACCTTCTTCCATGACGACTTTTCGACCCAATAGATCAAGACCGTGTATGCCGTGAGTTCCTTCGTGGATCGGGTTAAGACGATTATCCCGATACAATCGCTCGACAGGGTAATCTCGGGTATAGCCGTAGCCGCCGAGCACTTGGATGGCATGCTTGTTGGCCTCGAGACAAAACTCAGAAGGCCAGGATTTTGTTATTGGCGTGAGGATATCAAGCAGCAGGTTCAGTCTTTTCTTTTCGGGAGTGCTCTTTGTCGTTTTTTTCTCATCTACCAATCGTGCGCAATACAAAACTAGGGCCAATGCGCCCTCAACCGCCACCTTTTGTGAGAGTAACAATCGCCTAACATCGGTATGTTCGACTATCATTACAGGCTGCTTGTCAGGCGCGTTGGCATCCAGATGACGCCCTTGCGGCCGTTCTTTGGCGTAGGCCAAGCTTGCGCTGTACCCGGCGTAGCCAAGCGCCACGGCACCGAGACCAACTCCGATCCGGGCTTCATTCATCATATGAAACATGTAAGCGAGACCCTGGTGCGGTTCGCCAACCAGAAAGCCTCTCGTTTCTCCGGACTCTCCAAAATTCAGCAGCGCGTTAACTGTGCCGCGATATCCCATTTTGTGATTGAGGCCTGCAAGCGCGATGTTATTGCTTTCACCGACCAATCCATCGTTTCCGAGACGATGTTTGGGCACGATAAAAAGAGAGATTCCTTTCACGCCCGACGGACCACCCGGAATCTTTGCGAGCACCATGTGAATAATATTCTCAGAAAGGGTGTGATCACCGCCAGAGATCCACATCTTAGATCCCGTGATTCGGTAATAACCATCATTTGTGAGTTCGGCGCGGGTAGAAATATCAGTCAGTGACGAGCCAGCTTGAGGTTCAGATAGACACATGGTGCCAAAAAACCGGCCCTCAACCATAGGCGCGAGGAACTTTTGCTTTTGTTCTTCGGATCCAAAAGCCGCCAATAAATTCCCGGCGCCAATCGTGAGAAATGGATAAGCCGTTGTGGAAATATTCGCCGCAGAAAAAATCGCCTGACAGGCCTGACCAACGACCACAGGCAGTTGCATACCTCCAACTTCGGTATTGAATGTTGCGCCCATGAGCCCAGCGCCCACATAAGCCTCGAGGGCCGCTTTTACCTCTGGGATAATGCGCACTTCTGCACCATCGAACTCCGGCTCCTGCTCATCTACGAGAGCGGCATGAGGGGCAAAGTGATCAACGGCGATCGTCTCTGCTGTATCGAGCACAGCTTCGAATACCGTCCGGTCATGGCTGGCGTATCGGTCTGTCCCTACGAGAGACTCAATCTTCAGGACCTCATAGAGCAGAAACGCGAGGTCGCGACGAGGAATGTAGGTGTCAGACATATCCGGACTGCCGTTAGAACGGATCGGCAATCAAAGCGCCGCCGTCTACGACAATAACTTGGCCCGTTATAAACCGGGCCGCGTCTGAGGCCAGAAAAGAGGCCACGCCGGCGATATCGTCCGGCTCGCCTAGACGCCCTAAAGGTGTGCGCGCTGCAAAGGCTTGGCCATCTTCACCTTCCCACAAGGCGCGGGCGAAGTCCGTGCGGATAAGCCCAGGCGAGATGGCATTGACCCGAATGTTTTGAGCGCCTAATTCAACAGCATAATTGCGGGCAAGTTGGGCGTCGGCCGCCTTTGAAACCGCATAAGCGCCCAAGTTCTTGCTCCCCGTAAGGCCGGCTATGGACGACAGAAGAATAATCGCCCCACCACCACTTTCGGCCATTTGCGGGGCCACAAGATTGATCAACCAAGCCGGGCCCTGAACATTCGTTGTGAATATTTTTTCGACGGCTCTGTCGTCAAGATCAGCCATTGGACCATAGACAGGATTGATTGCCGCATTGCAGACCAAGATATCAACAGGTCCATGCTGAGCCTGAGTCTCCTTAACCAAATTACTGACCTGCACTTTGTCGGACACATTACAGGCGACGGCGATGGCTTTGCCTCCATCGGCGACGATCTCAGACGCCACTGCCTCACACGCTTCAATTTTGCGACTTGTCACCGTTATTCTCGCCCCGGCACCGGCTAGTGTTCGGGCGATGGCCCGACCAATGCCGCGCGATGAGCCTGTCACCACCGCGACTTTCCCTGATAGGTCGAAGTGATCCACGGTCAAGCCCTTTCCCTATTTTCCGCGTCATATTCCGCAAAAGTCTTACCCGCTTTAGCCAGATTGGCTAGCAAGGGTGCAGTTGTCCAATACCCGTAATCATTCCCGAACTTACTCGCCAGGGTATCGAAAGAGTCGACAATGACGTCTAAACCGACTGAATCCGCATAGAACATCGGGCCACCCCGATATGCCGGAAAACCATATCCCGCTGACCACACAACGTCGATGTCGCTCGCTCGCAACGCAATACTGTCATCTAGCAGCTGCGCACCACGATTGATGAGGGCGTGAAGGCAACGATCAAGAATTTCTTGGTCAGAAATTCCCTGTCTACTTTGAACACCTAGAGACGTCGCGGCCGTTCTAATAAGATTTAGCGCGTCTGGGTCAGCCTGTCGCGTCCGGCCATCGGGATACAAATAAAATCCTTTGCCGGTCTTTTGGCCAAACCGACCTTTTGCATTCATGATATCGCCTGGCACACAATAGAGAGGGTCAGAAGGAAGCAGGTCCCGGTTTTGATCGCGCGTGAGAAAACTTACGTCCTGCCCGGCAAGGTCCATAACGGCACACGGCCCCATCGCCATGCCCCAATTTTCCAGCGCACCATCGACTTGGGCCGGGCTCGCCCCTTCCATCAACAACATCTGAGACTCACGAACATAGTCTTCAAGCATTCGATTGCCGATAAAACCGTACCCGACGCCAGATAAGGCCGGAATCTTGCCAATGCGACGACCCAGTTTCATGGTCGTCGCGACCACGGTCTTCGCTGTTTTTTTTCCTCGGACGACTTCAAGCAGTTTCATCACATTGGCTGGTGAAAAGAAGTGCGTGCCGATTACGCGTTCCGGTGAGTCGGTGACGGCCGCGATATCATTGATATCCAGCGTCGAGGTGTTGGTTGCCAGAATTGCAGACTCTTTGCAAATCCCATCAAGTGCAGAGAATATTTGCTTCTTCACGGGCATCGATTCAAACACGGCTTCGACCACAATATCGACAAAACTCAGAGCCTCAAGACTCAGCGCGCCGCTCAAACGCGAGAGACGGTCGTCCCGCACATCAGATTTTAAGCGCCCGCGTTCAACATCACGGTCTAGCGTTTTTTCGATACGTGCCAGCCCCCTATCAAGCGCCTTCTGATCAGTTTCGACCAGAGTGACCGGCAAATCTGCGTTGAGAAGACAAATTGCGATCCCTGCCCCCATCGTGCCCGCACCAATAACGCCAGTGTTTGCGATATTAAGAATTGGGGTCTCTTTGGGAATATCTGGAATGTTCAGTGCACGCCGTTCTGCAAAAAACAAATGTCGTTGCGCTTTTGACTGAAGGGAGGCTTTGAGCTTGGATGAGAGTTTCCG